>NSIT01000015.1_pt1 | contig 32626 bp, 24 predicted proteins | sample 1450681 | NCBI WGS metagenome assembly NSIT01 (sample SAMN07455404, study PRJNA386592) | invertebrate metagenome | isolation source: Endozoicomonas-like sequences binned from scallop gill tissue | host: Pecten maximus | place: United Kingdom: Lyme Bay MPA | collected 2013-06-01
TATAGTTGCTGAATAACTGGCTGGTCATTCTTTACCAATCGGTAACGGTAAACCGAATCACTGAGACCAACGAGTCGACAAGCCCGACCCAGGCTTATAACGTGAGTGCGGATGACATAATCAACCCACTCACGGCGAACCGTTGGTTTTACCGCTTTTTTTCAACAATATCCTTGAGAATTCGGTAGTCCAGACGGAGGTCGGCAAACCTCTTTTTGAGCGGCGGGTTCTCTTCTTCAAGGTCTTTTAGCCGTTTAATATCAGAAGCGTCCATACCATCATATTTAGCTGTTCAGTTGTAATAGGTAGCATCAAAAATGCTGTATTCCCGACAAACCTCCTTAACCAGGCGGCCTGCTTCGACCTCTTTCAGGATCTTGACAATCTGGGGTTCGCTATAACGTGATTTTTTCATCATTATTCTCTGTTGCTGTCAGTGTAGTCGGAGAGCTCTGATTTGAAACGTCTCTGTTTTTGGGGAGGGTTACAGTTACATACGGAGGTGGAAAAAGCATAGCTGAAATATCATTTTGCTTTCAAAACAAGCAAAGAGTCAAAGTAATTGTTTCTCCACTGCTTTATTTATTGCTGAAACCCTATACCATAACCTACGGGAATTCTGATAAGATTTATGAACGTAAAAATCAGGTATACGAAGATGCCAGTATGTATTATTCAAAGGATGATGAGAGCGTTCAGTCTGTAAAAAAACAACGAGAGAAAACAGGGTGCTCTCTTTCGAAAGAGAAATTATCCCCTGCCATCTGGCAATTCCTTTTGAGGTTTACGTTGAACCTGAAGACTGATCTGCTTTTGGTATACGTAGATAGGTGTGTGATAAATATCATGACAATAAAGAGTCGTCACGGGAGAAATATCAGGCAGTCGAAAGGTATGTGTGATTAACCAACAACCTACGGGCAGTTCAGGGTATATTTTTTTGACAATATGTTTCATTGCGGTTGGAAACAGATAACATACAATAAGCCCGGCTTTTGAATAGTCGCTTTTATAGAATGATTTTTGGTGAATGGTTAGTCGTTGGTGTTTCAGTAAATAAGTACAGAGCTTCGATATTAAAAAAGGAAAATATGAGCGCTCATAGCCTATGATAATAGATTCGGGGTATGTTTTTGCCAGCAGAGGAAGTAAGTGGCCCCAACCACAGCCCAACTCATGAATGGAGCCGGTTATATGCTCAGGTAAGATTTTTTTTAGATTTTTTTTAATAGGTTGTGAACTGGGTGTTGGGGTAATGCCCATAAGTAGGCTCCAGATCACAATAGATACGGCAGGAACAGTCAGTAACATTAATGCAGTTACAGTAAAAAGAAAGCTCATATCCGTCCTTGGAAGAAAGAGTTTACTGGCGATGTACCCGCTCCCATATTTGGGATCGGCCCAGCAGTGAAAAGCCAATATAACCTCGTACTTTTAGGTTTTCACCATTATTTTGTACGGTCATATTGGCGCTGTAAATTTTACCGGTTTCAGGATCGAGGATTTTTCCATTGTCGTATTTTTCAGGATCTTCTTTAGGCTGCATATCCCATATTATCGTCATGCCTTCTATTTTTTGATCTTTTAGATCGCCTTTGCATTCAATACATAGACTGTCTTGTTTTCCCGTTGTCAGTATTTTTTTAACGGTTCCTATAAGCTTATCATCTTGTTGTTGGATATAAACCAGACTTTTAGCTTCGCCGGTATTATCGTCGATGGTTTTCCATAGCCCAACAGGAGAGTTGTTGATAGCTGCAAATAGGGAAGACGATACGGCCAGCAGGCAGCTTCCGGTAATCAGTTGAACGGTTTTTTTTAAAGTTTTTTCTTTGCATAATAATGTCATGCCATGCTCCGTAATCATTCTTGTTCTGTCTTTAGGATTGTTTTAAGTGGCTTTATTGCGCTGCTTGTCGAAATCAGTATTAAAATTCGTGAATAGTCGTATTTAATACTGTAAAAAGAGGTATAAAATAAAGACGGATAAAGTGTATTTGTGTTACGAATTGTAAAAAAATTGTGATGATACCGTCAATTTTAATAGGGGGTTTCATTCCCTGAATGAACTGGTGCCGTTGCTTAATCTTCACCGGCTTTGAGTTTTTACACTTAGCTATTTCGTGGTAAGTTTGCCTATTGATGTTAAAGAAATTTTATCATATTTAGTTATCTTTTATGGAAAACAACTTGCTTCGTACACTTTTTCTGAAGGCTGCGGGAGTCAGTTGATAATGGGCACGGAAAAGACGACTAAAGTAATTAGGGTTGTTGTAGCCGGACTGCAGAGCTATCTCAATAATATTCAGATTCGTTTTTCTCAGGAGTTCACTGGCCTGGTGGAGTCGCAGTTTTTGCAGATATTTCATGGGTGCTTCCTGAGTCACTGCTTTAAAGCGGCGAGCTAATGTTCTGGGTGTCAGACCCGCTGCATCTGAAATATCCTGAAGGGTCAATTCTTGGGTAAAGTGTTGTTGGAGCCAGTCTAATAGGACAATAATGGTCTCGTCATCATCAGTGGTAGGATGACCATCAGTAAAGTAGCTGTCTTCCATCGGGCGGCGTATTTCATGGGAAAATTGCTGTTCCACCTGGTGGGCTATTGTGTTTCCTAAAGATAACCGAATGATATGTATCATGAGATCGGCTACGGAGTTGACGCTCCCTGCGCAATAAATCCGTTCAGATTGGGTGATCAAATGATTGGGTTTGAACTTGACCCGTGGGTACCTCTTTTGGAGGTTATGTAGGTAATACCAGTGTGTGGTGGCAGGCTTGTCATTCAATAATCCGGCTTCAGCAAGAAAAGCCACACCAGTGCCAGCAGCCGCAAAGTGGGTACCTGCGTTGTATTGTTCGATTATCCATTGAATCAGTGGGCGGTTACGCCGGACAATTGGCAATGGATTACGCCATAGTGCCGGCAGTAATACAAGATCTGCCTTTTCTGTTTGTGACAGAAGAGAGTCAGGATTCAGTACAATGCCGCTGGTCGTTTTTTCCGGTTGGTTGGTATGACGGCAAAAATGCGTTCGAATCAAGCTGGTACGACCTTGCAGTTGGGTATAGGTGTTGGCTGCCTGTAGCATTTCCAGTGGCAGGGTAACGCTGGTGATAATCATTCTTTCAACAATAGGAATGATGACGGTGTGTAATGTCAGGGGAAATGGCGTATTTTTGTTCATATTGACTATAATGTGCTGTATTTTGTCTAAAATGTACAGTTTAGTAAAAATGAATCCCAGTACACTATCAAAAAATGATCGTTACTGTTTTTTGTAACGCTTTACAGATATAACAACAACCCCATCTTTATGCTGAACCTTGCTATCAAGGTGGACTGTTAAGATGTTTTTTAGCGGGAGATATTTTTTTGTCTGCATTACCTGTTATTGTTGCCCAGGGAGGCATCAGTTCTGCTGGTCGAACATCAGGATTTCATGGCTACCGTCGGCTGGTGCTTGAAAACCTGACACAAACCCATCGTCAGGAAACGCTGGATGCACTGAAAGCACTGATGGGGTCGGAAAAAGGTCATTCCTCCGAGGCTGTTATAAAGGGGACGCTGGTTCGTCACCTTAATGATACCCCGTTCGATAGCCGGGCTATTTATGGTCACCATAGCTTCAATGCAGGAGAAGGCTCGGAAATTATCATGAGGGAACGGGATTTACCCCGGACTGTCCCATCTGACTGGATTGTTGAATGTATTGGTGGCGGACAGGTAAAAGTTCGGATGGGAAACAGCCAGCGTATTTTAGTGCCTGTGACGCGACAGTTAGCTGTGAATGCGGTAGGCCAGTTGCCTGATGGCTTTGATCCGGAAAAATTATATCCTTCCCGGAATCATCCGAGAGGTTTATCCATGACAGTTTATGGTGCTTCCGATGCAGTATGTTCCTCCGGGTTGGACTGGGACTGGATAAAGTCCAGGATCTCACCGGATCAGGTATCGGTATATGCCGGAAGCTCCATGTCTCAGCTGGATTACAAAGGCAACGGGGGAATGTTGCAGGCACGTTTGCTCGGGAAAAGAGTGACGTCCAAGCAGTGTCCTTTAGGGTTTGCTGAAATGCCGGCAGATTTTATCAATGCCTATATACTGGGGTCGCTGGGTAATACGGGTACCAGTATGGGTGCTTGTGCAACATTATTGTATAACTTGCAAATGGCTGTAGCAGATATCCGAACTGGCCGTGCCCGTCTTGCCATTATTGGGAACAGTGAGGCAGCCATTACTCCGGAAGTGATGGAAGGTTATACCACTATGAAAGCTCTCGCCAGTGATGATGGACTCCGAAAACTGGATGGTTTGACGCCAGAACAGGAGCCTGATTTCAGGCGTGCCTGCCGACCTTTTGGGGAAAATTGCGGGTTTACCCTGGCAGAATCTGCCCAGTTTTTAGTGCTGATGGATGATGCCTTGGCCATAGAGTGCGGTGCACAGGTGCTCGGTTCTGTGGCTGATGTTTTTGTAAGTGCAGATGGCTTTAAAAAATCTATTTCTTCCCCGGGAGCCGGAAATTATCTGACCGTGGCTCGTGCTGTTGCATTGGGTAAGGCTATAGCGGGTGAATCCGTATTAAAAAATGGCAGCTTTATTCAGGCTCATGGGACGGGAACACCTCAGAACCGGGTGACTGAATCTCATATCTTGAACGAGATGGCGAAAAACTTTGGCATTCAAGGATGGCCTGTATCTGCGGTGAAAAGTTATGTGGGGCATTCTTTGGGTGCTGCCGGAGGAGACCAGATTATGTCGACTCTGGGAGTCTGGCAGTATGGCTGGATTCCTGCCATTAAAACCATTGATGGGATAGCCAGTGATGTCAGCCATTCTGAGCTGTCTATTTTACGTCAGGATCAGCAAATTAATCCTGAGGAGATGGGGTTAGGGTTTATCAATGCCAAGGGTTTCGGAGGCAATAATGCGACCGCTGTATTACTAAGCCCTGATATGACAGGCCGGATGTTAAAAGCACGTCATGGAGAAAAAACCCTGACAGATTGGCGCAAACGTCAGGAGCCGGTCGTTGCCCGGCAGCAAAATTATGAAGCAGATGCATTAAATGGCCAATGGTCACCGGTTTACCAGTTTGGTAGCGGTGTACTGGATTCCAGCATATTAAGGTATGATAACGAAGTCTTCCAGGTACCTGGGTATGGTAAGTCGGTTTCCCTGATTATGGAAAACCCTTACTGGTCATTTTAATAATGAAGCCTGATTTTCTACAGTATGAGGGATAAGGGCGAATGCAGTTTCTGCCATACTCATGTATCAGGTATTTCTGTCCTGTGTTTTTGTTCGGATAGCACTACCGTAGAGATGGTATTGCGTTCGGATAGTATGATAGGAGCTGAGTAATGAGATATTCTGCGTGGCTGCCGTGGTTGGTTGTGGCATCACTGGGCTACACCCCCTGCATGATGGCCGCAGCTAAAACGGGTAAGGTATTTTTTGATCAGTCCAGTTCGACAACATTGACGCTGTATCAGAACAGAGGCATTGTTCAACAATCGTTTGATATCCTGCCTGATGAAAAAGGACAGCTGATATTGGAAGGTATGGTGAATAACTGGGATGAAGATTCACTGGATATTCACTATCAGGATGACAATCGTTCGATAGGTGCTGATCGTGTCTGGTGGCACAGCCAGGGCCTGAACCGAGACAGCCTTTATGGACGACTGGTAGGAAAACCCGTAGAGTTGATTGGTGGAGGACTGAATGTCCCTGTGCAGGGAGAAATGCTGGCTTACGATAAAGGCATGGCATTAGTTCAGGGCAGTAATGGCCGACAATACGTAGTAGACTGGCACGATTCCCAAGGCTTTCGTCTGGCTTCTCGGGATAAGCTGTTCTCTGACGATGATTACACCAACCGTATCCATGCTTCGTTTAACGATAAAATCACGACCAATAATCTGAGAGTGAATTACATTACTTCTTCCTTGTCCTATTCTAGCCATTATCGGATGGTGTTGTCTGATAATAAAACAGCTAGCCTCGATTTGTCAGCGTTGTTAGAAAATCACAGTTCCAAGGATTTTTCCGATGCATCGGTGCGGCTGGTGGCCGGTGATATTTATGCAACGCCTGTGATGGCTCGTGGTTTGTCTGCCATGTCTATGGATGCTGCCAGTACGACTGGAACACGGGTAGGTGAGGTGCTGGTGATGCCTGTGTCAGAGTCGCTTCAGCTAAAGAATAACACCAGCCAACAGGTGCATTTATATGATCGGCAAAATATCAAGCTGGATAAACGTTATCTGTTAGAGGTTTATGGGCGAAGCAATGCCCGGAAAGACATGGAAAGACCTCACAGGATTTTCCGCTTCAAGGCAGATGCAGACTTGCCTGCAGCGCAGGTCACTGTTTTGGAAAAAGATGGCAAAGGGCAAATGGTTATCAGCAGTGAAAGTCGTCTGGATCAGACCACTGCCGGAGATATAGTGCATTTATCCCTTGGGGATGCCATGGCTGTAAGGGTTGAGCGTAAGCGTTTGAGCAGTAAGTCGGAGGGAAATGAGTTGATTACTACCTGGCAGGCAATGGTTTATAATGACAGGAATGAAGCCATTAGCTTAATTATCAGAGATCAGGAAAGAAGTCTTCTTAGACTAGGTAATGTGAAAGGAGGAAAGCTTGAGGGAGCTCCAGCGATACGTATAGATGTGCCGGCTGGAGAGAGTAAACAAGTTTCTTATTCCGCTTTCTATAGCAGCAAATAATGGTTGAATAGTATTGTGTGATTTAATAAAAAGCCTCTTTCATTATGACAGAGGCCTTTTATTCGTGATAAAAAATATCTGACGTGAAAAAGTGTCAGTTACAGACAGTCTCGGGGTAGTCTGAGTCCTTTGTACCTGAGGAAATGCCTGTATGATGATGTCGGGCATATTTTGCTAATCCGCCCAGTGACGTTTCCCGATATTTGCTTTGTATATCCAGGCCCGTCTGATACATGGTTTCAATGCAGCTGTCCAGAGAAACAGCATGATTTCCATCACCACGTCGTGCTAGCCGAGAAGCTGTTATTGCTTTAATAGCAGCCATCCCGTTGCGCTCAATACAAGGAATTTGTACAAGCCCTGCTATAGGATCGCAGGTCATACCCAGATGGTGTTCCATGCCAATCTCTGCAGCATTTTCTACCTGATCAATCGTGCCTTTAAGGACAGCCGTTAATGCCCCGGCTGCCATGGAACAGGCAGTCCCTACTTCTGCCTGGCATCCTGCCTCTGCCCCTGAAATGGAGGCATTCATTTTATAGAGCATGCCAATGGCCGCTGCTGTTAACAAAAAATCGCGAATACTTTGCGGGCTATTGCGGGCGATAAATCGTGTATAATAGGCCAGTACTGCGGGTATGACTCCTGCTGCACCATTAGTCGGTGCGGTAACAACGCGTCCACCGCAGGCGTTTTCTTCATTGACAGCCATGGCAAACAGGGTGACCCAGTCCATAATGGCAAAATGGTCACTCAGCATGGCTTCCGGGTTCGCCATTAATGTGGCGTGTAAACTGGATGCGCGGCGTTTAATACCACTGACCGGCAACGTTCCTTCCATTCGAAGGCCCCGCTTGATGCATTGTTGCATGGTATTCCATAGGGCATCTAATTTATCATTAATTAATAACCGATTGTCATTATGGAGGCTCATTTCATTCGCCATGACCAGTTCGGCAATGGTTAGGCGCTGCTGTTTGCAGAGGTTCATTAGTTCGGTTGCTGTTTTAAAGGCATAAGGAACGGTCACCTCATCCGTTTTATCCTGTTTTTGATGATGCGTCTTATTCTGTTGCTGCTGGTGAAGTTCTTCTTGGGTTACGATAAACCCTCCTCCGACAGAGAGATATGACTGGTAAAAAACAATAATATTGTTGGTGTCATAGGCATAAATGCGCATGCCGTTGGGGTGCTCAGGCAGGTTTTCTTCATTATTGAAAACCAGCTGGGCTTCATGGTCAAAAGGAATATGCTTTTTCCCTGCAAGAAAAAGATCTTTTTTGGCTTTGATGGTGTCAAAAACACGGTCGGCCTCATCCGGATCAATTGTATCCGGTCGGAAACCGGACAAGCCTAAAAGGGTAGCCTTGTCGGTGCCGTGTCCTTTGCCTGTCAATGCTAAAGAACCGTATAAATCAATACGAACGGCCGCGATATTGACGATATCTTCGTGTTCAGCCAGCTCTTCAATAAAACGGCATCCTGCCCACATGGGACCAATAGTATGGGAACTCGACGGGCCGATACCAATTTTGAAAATATCAAAAATACTTAACATAATGTGCTTTAACTTTTGTAAAAGCGTCCATAAAAAATTAATGACGAATAATACGTGGATTTACAAAGAACAGCCATCCGCATCAACACATTTTTTTTTGTGCGTATGGGATAACTGTTAATTACTGTTTCGTGCAGGATATTATAGTAGCTGGGAAGCAATAAAACCTGTAATGGCAATGGTTCCCATAATTAAAGTAAAAATACTAGCCGTTCCATGATATTTTGCCATAGCAGGTATTTTGTGGGTGGCGTAGACCGGCATGATAAAGAGAATAGAGGCGATAATAGGCGCTACCATAGCTTCAATCATTCCCATGACGCTGACGTTAAAATAAGCAATGGCCCAGACAGTCAGTATCAGAAAAACCATGATCTGGCGATTTAATCGTCTGACATCGATGCTGCAGGAAGGGTTTTTCTGTCTTTTTCGCTGAATGATCAGTCCGGCCAGCCCTTCCCGGGTTCCCATGTAATGACCAAAAAAGGAAGACGTTATGGCAATCAGTGCAACAATCTGGGCAAGCCAGCCAAACACGGCATTATCAGTGCGTTCAGCAAAGACAGATAGGATGGGTAGGTTCGCCATTTTTGCTGCCTGAAGCTCTTCAGGAGATAAGGTCAGGATACAGCTGTACACAAAGAACATGGTAAAGCCTACCAACAGTAAAGTAGTATTTTTGAGCACTTTACTGGTTTGGGGATCTGCCTCATTACCCAGCTCTTTTCGGTAAGCTGAGGCAAAAGAAGAAATAGCCGGAGAGTGGTTGAATGAGAAAACCAGTACCGGAATAGTCAGGAACAGAGTGCGGATACAATCTATCCAGCTGAATGGGGCATCAAACTGGGACATATTCCATTGGGGAATGAGGTAAAGAGAGGTTCCCAACAGTACGGCAATCAGTGGGTAGACAATCATGCTACAGACCTTGATCACAACCTGTTGCCCACACACCATGATGCCGATAAGGCCTGAGACCAGCACAAAGCTGAGAAGGGCTCTGGGCGGTTCGCTGTCCAGACCGATTTGGGTTATTAATAAACTATTGACGGTATTGGTAATGCCTATACCATAAATCATAAGAATGGGGAAAATAGCCAGGAAATAGCCGAGAGTAATCACCATTCCAGCAGCAGGACCGAAATGTTCTGCGGCGGTTTCAGTGATATCACTATGTGTTTTACCGGATGACAGGCAAAATCGGGTCAATCCCCGGTGCGCCAGAAAAGTCATGGGACCGATAAGTATCGTCATGGCGATCAGGGGCCAGATACCGCCCAATCCGGCATTGATAGGAAGAAACAGTACGCCTGCTCCGACGGCAGTACCAAACAGGGTCAAAGTCCACTGTGTATCCCTTTTGGTCCAGGATGCGTTTTGATGAGAGGTAGAACGAGGAAGTGCCTGAGCTATATTCTGAGACATATAAACTGCTTAAATAAAAGACAGATAGAAGAAATTGGCTGTGCACTGTACAGCGTTTTGGTGTGAAATGTATTGATCTGGTTCAGTGGTTAAGATTGTGTTTTTTGTTGTATAATTAAGTAATTTTATGTTTTTAGGATTAAGATTAGAGCAAAAAAATAATAAATAAATCTCTATTTATATCGTTTAATAAATAATCTTTAAAGTTTTACCACTCAGTACTTTAAGAAAAAAGACTGAGTGGTTGATTATCTTTTATGTTTGTTTTGTATCTGGCAGAACTGTTCTGTTCAACAATCAGTAACGCTGGAAGATAAGGCAAGCATTTGTACCGCCAAAACCAAAGCTGTTGGACATAACACGATCAAGTTTCTGCTCGTGTGCTTCGCCGGTCATAATGGGAATACCTTCTGCAGCGGGATCCAGAGTATCAATATTTGCAGAGGCTGCGATGAAATTGTATTTCATCATAAGCAGGCAGTAGATAGCCTCCTGAACACCGGCTGCACCTAGAGAGTGTCCGGATAATGACTTAGTGGAGCTGACCGGAGGAATGTCATTGCCAAATACACTACGAATGGCTTTCAGTTCTGCAATATCGCCTACTGGCGTGCTGGTTCCGTGAGCATTGATATAGTCAATGTTTCCATCGATCCCCGCCATGGCCATTTTCATGCATCGGGCGGCACCTTCGCCAGAAGGAGCGACCATATCATGGCCATCGGATGTGGCACCGTAACCGACCAGCTCTCCATAGATTTTAGCGCCGCGGGCTTTCGCATGTTCCAGTTCTTCAAGAACGACCATGCCTCCACCGCCGGCAATAACAAAACCGTCTCGGGCGGTATCATAAGGTCTGGATGCGGTTCGGGGAGTGTCATTGTATTTGGTGGAAAGTGCGCCCATGGCATCAAACAGGCCTGTCTGGGTCCAGTGTTCTTCTTCACCGCCACCGGCAAAAACAACATCCTGTTTACCCAGTTGGATCAGTTCCATGGCATTGCCGATACAATGTGCACTGGTTGCGCAAGCAGAAGTGATAGAGTAGCTGGTTCCTTTAATCTTAAAAGGCGTTGCCAGACAGGCAGATACAGTGCTTCCCATGGTTCGGGTCACCCGATACGGGCCTACACGCTTAACACCTTTTTCACGGATGATGTCAGAAGATTCTACAATATCAGCAGAAGAAGCGCCGCCGGAGGCTGCGATCATACCTGTCCTGATATTGGATACTTCTTCCGGTGAAAGTTCTGCATCTTCGATAGCCTGCTTCATGGAAAGATAGGCATAAGCTGCTGCGCTGCCCATAAAACGAAGGGTTTTTCGATCGATATGCTCCGAAAGTTTGATGTCCACGGAACCGGATATTTGGCTACGAAAACCCTTTTCTAGGTAGCTTTCGTTAAATAGGATCCCTGAACGTCCCTGCTTCAGGCTATCAGTAACCGTATCCTGGGAATTTCCCAGGCAGGAGGTGATACCGATCCCTGTAATTACAACACGTTTCATCTCTGTAAACCTGATCTGATAAAGGTGAATCAGAAAGCACTTGTGCTTTGAAAAAGGCCAACCCGAAGGTTTTCAGCCTCGTAAATTTCCCGGTTATCAACACTGACAACGCCATCAGCAATTCCCAGTGACAGTTTACGGGAAATAACACGCTTTATATGCATGTGATAAGTCACTTGCTTATTCTCCGGCAGTATTTGTCCGGAAAATTTGACATTACCACAGCCCAATGCCCGTCCACGACCAAGATAGCCCTTCCAGCCCAGAAAAAAACCCACTAATTGCCACATGGCATCAAGCCCAAGGCATCCTGGCATAACAGGATCTCCCTGAAAATGACAACCAAAGAACCAGAGATCCGAATTGATGTCCAGTTTGGCAATAATTTCTCCTTTGCCGTAACGGCCTCCTTGATCACAGATATGGGAGATACGGTCAACCATTAGCATGTTGGGAGACGGTAGCTGTGCATTGCCGGGGCCAAACATATCGCCTCTGGCACAACGCAAAAGATCTTCTTTATCAAAGGATTGTTGCATCATTTGTCTGTTGATTCCTGAGAGTACGCTACGATGTATGCTTCAGGTTGATGATTTTGGAATTTACGATTGTATTAGTTCTGCATTATACCATTGAATGCATCGGGTTATAGCATTAACTGGGCTTTTGTAACAAAACAACAACAATGCTAACTAACCATGTCTGGTGACTCAATATATTGATAATGTGTCTTGGGATTATAAGGCATAATTCACGAATAATCCGCCTGCTCGTTATTCAGTAGGTAAATTATAACGAATGCAATAACATAGCATAATAACCTGAAGAGAGTGTACGAACAGAGAAAGTATCTGATTCTTGTTTGTTCGGATTCCCTGATATTGGGTGGTTTTCGGTATGGGAAATGTAGCCTGTTGCAGATTGGACAGGACACATTCAGGGGTAATGGTTAGGTATAGCAGGTGAAAAAGTGCAGAAATATCATCAGATAAAGTGTAACCAGAAGTGAGGATATTATGACAGAGAAGGATAGCCGGGGCCGGTCGGCCACCCAGTCAGGCAGACAGGGTTCGATGTCTGTTGCTGTTTTAGGTGGTGGTAGCTTTGGTACAGTGTTGGCTAATATTGCAGCCATCAATGGCCATCGTGTTATGCTTTGGGTAAGAAGGGAGGAGCAAGCTTCCAGAATTAATATACATCATCGGAATGAGCTGTATCTGCCGAATTTCCCGCTTCATAAATCTGTTTATGCCTCTTCTAATTATGCGGATGTGTTGTCTGATGCAATGGTTGTTCTGGTGGCAGTTCCAAGCCAGTATTTTCGGCAGGTAGTGGTAGAAGCGGCTCCGTGGCTGTCAGGAAAGATTGTAGTCAGTACGACGAAAGGGATCGAAGCAGAAACCTTTGACCTTATGAGTGAGATTTTGCAGGAAGAGCTGGATCATGCGCGTATCGGAGTACTGAGTGGTCCAAATCTTGCCCGGGAAATCGCTGGCAGAGAACTGACGGCCACGGTTATTGCCAGTCACTGTAAAGATGTTCAGAACACTATGCGAGATGTGTTGCACAGTGATTATTTCCGTATGTATGCCAGTGATGATATTTACGGCGTTGAGTTGGCCGGTGCTTTAAAAAATATTTATGCCATTGCATCGGGTGTGGGAGCTGCCGCCGGTGTGGGAGAAAATACGACCAGCATGCTGTTAACTCGCAGTCTGGCTGAAATGAGTCGTCTAGCCGTTAGGCTGGGAGCCAACCCGTTAACTTTTCTCGGACTTGCTGGAGTAGGTGATCTTATTGCTACCTGTACATCCCGTTTGAGTCGTAATTTCCGGTTGGGCTATGCCTTAGGCGAGGGAAAAAGCCTGGAAGTTGCAGAAAAAGAGCTGGGACAGGTAGCTGAAGGGGCAAATACCCTGAAGCAAACGGTAGCCCGCGCCCGGAAAATCGATGTGGATATGCCCATTGCCTTTGCTCTCTATCGTGTTATGTATGAAAAGGCTTTGGTATCTTGTTTGTTCCGGCAAATGGGCAAGGAAGAAGAGCAGCGGGATGTAGAATTTATGCTGGGTGGAATAAGAACGTAAAATTCTTTAAAGCAGATTTTAGCGCTTGTTTTTTTTAAGCGTTGCACAGGTTTTTCAGGTGTTGGTATCAGGCTGACGTTTGGCGTTATGTAAGTATCTCAGGCATAATCAATGAAAGGTAACAGACAGTTAAGTGAGGTGGCAGGAATGACGCAGAAAATCACGGATAACCTGAAGTCAGAGACACGTTGGCTCAGGCTTTTGTTTATGGTGTTTTTTGCTTTTGTGGGTTATATCTGCGGTATGCTGGTTATGCTAGTAGCATTCATACAGATTGTGCATGGTTTTATTATGGGGGAGCCGAACCAACGGTTATTACGATTGAGTTACGGGCTGAACCGGTTTCTTTTTCATGTTATTCAGTTCATCACCTATAACAGCGATCAGAAGCCTTACCCATTTAATGACTGGCCGGATGGTAATCCGTGCTGTGAAAAAAGTGATGCTAAAGAATGAATACGCCTGTTATGAAAACGGCTTCCCGTCAATTAATTATTATGCGGCACGGACAGGCGAGTTGGCAGGCATCTTCTGATGAACTGAGGCCATTGACGGAACAGGGAAAGCTTCAGGCAGCCTCTACGGGCCAACAGCTTTTGCAGGAATCTTTATCTGTACAGAAAATCATTACCAGTCCGTATCTTCGGGCAAGACAGACAGGTGTTATTGTGGCAGAGCAGTTATCATGCTCTGTTGTTGACAGGATGGATAGCCTGACTCCGGGGGGAAGTAGTGATCAAGTACTTCGGAGACTTTCAGAAGAGGATGGAACGATTATACTGGTTAGTCATATGCCGTTGGTCAATGATTTGGCTGTACTTTTATGTCAGGAGGCATCCGGATTTTCAGGTTCAGGATTTTCTGTTGCCTCAGCAGCTGTCTTTGCTATTGATGAAGTGATTGCCATAGGAATGGGGCGTTTCGTTCGTATGTTTCAGCCGTAAGGTACTATCGTTTGTGAGTCGGTCTGAAGTGCAATAACCCAGCAGCCGGCTTATGACTTTCTTTTATTTGTATTTCATAACATCAGGGCGCAGATAAGTTTCGTATCTGCAGGATACTATTAACGGTTAGTACATTTTACAATAAGTACTATTTAAAGGAGTAAGCGTTATGAGCTGGGTCAAACAAAAAGAATCAACTCGTCAGCGCAAGGAGTCTGCGCACCAGAAAGCTTTGCGAAAAAAAGCGGATAAATTAGGTCTTACGCCCTTCACTCCCTCACGAGCAAAAGAGCGGGCTAAAGGTCTTGATGCCATAAGCCTGTTGTCTGGCAGATGGCCTGATGTCTTTGATGTGTCGGATCCTCGTCCGCTAGTTCCCGGGATATACGATCAGATTGTTCACCAGCAAGTATTACCTGCATCAGAAGTCAAACGGGCGTTGCGTTGCTATACCCGTCGTAAAGAATATCTGAGAGCAATGGTTGCAGGACGGGAATGTATTGATTTGCGAGGTCATCTCCAGGGTACGGTGTCTTTTTTTGAGCAACAACAGGCGATGCTCCAGCTGGAGAAAAAACAACGCAGAAAATCTGCCCGCAAAAAAGTACAGTCAGACAGAGGTTAAAGAAAGCTGCCAGACTGATTTTTATTTTCGCTTTTCTCACCTGAATAGACTATTCCTATTGTGAACTTTTCCTGTCGCGACTGATCTAACATGGATTCAGCTGAGCTGTTTGCCAGTATTTACAGGGAGTACACTCATGGTGTCTGAAAGGCCATTTTGCTGGCAGCGTAGTTTGTTGGTTTGCCTGATTTCAATGCTGTTTGGCAGTTACCAGTTCTTTTTGCAGGGTTCTACGGCTTTCATGGTTTCGGAACTGACCAGTGATTTGCAGACAGGGTTGACGGAAATCGGATTTTTGTCCAGTAGCTTTCTTTATACGTACCTGCTTTTTCAGTTGCCTGGCGGCTATCTGGCTGACAGGGTCAATCTCAGAGTGTTGCTGGTATGTGGATGCCTGTTGATGGCTTTTGCCTGCTGGTGGTTCAGTGTGGCAGAAAACCTGATGGATGCCATGGTTGCCAGAGGCTTGATGGGCATCGCGACTTCTCCTGCCATTGTGGTATCCATGACACTGGTATCAAGATGGTTTCCGTCGTCCTGGTTTCCAGCTATGGTGGGTTTGGTAGAGTCCTTATGTCTTATTGGAGGGGCTGTGGGACCTTTTATTTTACCGGAACTCATCGGGCATATTGGCTGGCGTTCCACTATGGCTATATTGTCAGGTTTTGGTGTATTGCTTGCCTGTCTTGTCTTTCTTCTGGTAAGGAGTGCTCCCAGCCAGTCATTTTTACCTGCTGATCCGACACCAGATATTAAAGCTGTTTCAGGGAATAAAGGGTATATACGCTTGATCCGCAATGCGGATTTTTGGCTTTGCTGCCTTTATGGGTTTGGTATGTTCAGCATTATGGTCTGTTTTTGCTGTTTGTGGGGCGTCCCTTTTATAAAAGCTCAGTTTCCTGCCAACCCGGATCAGGCCGTATGGATGATCTCCCTAATTTATCTGGGCTGTGCCATCGGTGCCCCAATAATGGGTGGGGTGGCTTCCATAATGGGTGATTATCGGATAGTGATGACACTGGCAGCATTATCCAGCTTGATATTAAGCGGCTGCATTATTTATCTTTCCTGTACTTTCTGGATTATGGCTACAGCTTGCTTTTTGTTGGGTATCACTATTGGAGGGTACATGCTAGTCTTCACTGCCGTAAAACAAATCAGCCCTTCGGGCGTGGCAGGGTTAGGGATGGCTGCTGTCAATGGGTGCTTATTATTAGGTGGGCCTGTCCTGCAACCGTTGGTAGGTAGCATCCTGTCAGTACGGGGTAAGGGGTGCAGTGATGCATTAACGGCTATTGATTACCAGTGGGCTCTGTTGCCTGTTATTATCTGCCAGTTGATGGCGTTTGCTGTGACATTTTTCCTGACCGGTCGGAAAGCAGTACCCCAATAATCAAGGATATTGGTTTTACCATATTCATTTTATAATTTTGCCGGGTGCTATCTATTGCGCTGATTCCGTCTATCAGGCACCTGTTTTTAACGTTATTCTATGTTTTTCTTTCCTAAGGAACGTTTGTAAAGCAATGCCAGTATTACGATTTGATAAGGTTTCTCTTGCCTATGGCGACTTTCCGCTGCTCGATGGTGTTGACTTTCAAATTAATTCGGGTGAAAGGGTTTGTCTGGTGGGCCGCAACGGAGCAGGCAAGTCTTCTTTGCTGAAGGTAGTATGCGGACAAGCCGATGCTGACGGTGGTACGGTATGGCGGGCCCCGGGCATGCGGATCGGTATGTTACATCAGGATTTGCCCATGCCGGATGAAAAACGGGTTTATGACATGGTGGCATCCGGCCTTGCCGATCTGGGTGAGCTGATCAGTAAATATCATTATTTGTCCGCCAGATTAAGCAGTGATGCGGATGTGGAAGCTTTAGGAAAAATTCAGCAAAAGCTGGAGGCTTCTGATGGCTGGCATGTACAGCAGAAAGTTGAGGCTGTCATCCAGAAGCTGGAATTGCCCGCAGAAAAAACGATGGGAGAATTATCCGGAGGGTGGCGCCGACGAGTGGAGCTAGCTCGTGCGTTGGTTCAGGAACCGGATCTGCTGTTGCTGGATGAGCCTACAAACCATCTGGATGTAGTAGCTATTGACTGGCTGGAAAAACAACTGCTGGATTTTAAAGGGGCATTGCTGTTTATTACCCATGATCGGTCTTTTCTGAAATCGCTGGCTACAAGGATTGTTGAGTTGGATCGTGGGCACTTAACCAGTTGGGATTGTAATTATACGACGTTTTTGGATAGAAAAGCTCATGCCCTGGAAGTAGAAGGCCAGCAGAACGCCCTGTTTGATAAAAAACTGGCACAGGAAGAAGTTTGGATACGACAGGGCATACAGGCGCGACGTACCCGTAATGAGGGTCGGGTTCGGGCACTGAAAACGCTGCGTAAGGAAAGGCTTGAACGACGGGAAGTGCAAGGTAAGGCGGCATTTAGTCTGGAAAAAGGGGCAAGTTCCGGTAAGATGGTGCTTGAAATTAATGACATCAGTAAGTCATTTGATGGTAAAACGGTCATCCAGCCTTTCAGTACAGTGATTCACCGAGGGGAAAAAGTCGGCTTGATCGGCGCCAATGGTGCGGGAAAATCCACATGCCTGAATCTTCTGTTGGGACGCTTATCACCGGACAGCGGTTCTGTCCGTTTAGGCAGCCGGCTGGAGATTGCGTATTTTGACCAGTTGCGTAATCAGCTGGATCTTGAAAAAACCGTGATTGATAACGTAGCTCAGGGTAGGGAAGCTATTACCATTAATGGTGTGAGCCGGCATATTATCAGTTATCTGGGGGATTTTCTGTTTCCTGCCCACCGATGTCGCGTACCGGTCAAAGCGCTTTCTGGTGGCGAGCGTAACCGTTTGCTATTAGCTCGTTTGTTCAGCAAAACCGCTAATTTACTGGTGATGGACGAGCCTACCAACGATCTGGATGTAGAAACTCTGGAATTGCTGGAGTCCTTGTTGGTGGATTATAAAGGCACGTTATTACTGGTAAGCCATGACCGGGCTTTTCTGGATAATGTCGTAACCAGTACTCTGGTGTTTACTCACGGGGGTCACATTCATGAGTTTGTGGGAGGGTTTGAGGACTGGTTGCGTCAGGGAGGAAATATTCGGCAACTGGTGGAAAGTACGGAAGAACTTGCCTTGGGATCTCACAAAAAGGATAAAACAGAGACAGAAAGCGATGCTTCTTCTCAGGATGTAACAACCCATAAACAGGGAAGAGCACCTGCGAAGAAAAAATTGAGTTATAAATTACAACGTGAGCTTGATGGCTTGCCGGATGACATAGAAAAACTGGAGAAGCAATTAGCTGAGCTGGAAGCATTGTCATCGGATCCGGATTTTTATCAGAAGCCTTCAGAAGAAGTGGATGCTACCCTGAAAAAACTGACGGATATTCAGTCCCTGATTGAAGAAAAGATGGAACGATGGGAAGAGCTGGATGGCATGGCATAGGCTGTAAGCTCCTTCTAAAAAGCCGGTGCTATTTCTGGATAACACCGGTTTTTTTATACGTAAACAATAAGTAATACCTCACCATTGACCTTCCCGTAAGGGGAAGCTTTATTCTGGTAGATAATAGATAGTCTTCAGGAGAGGTGTGATGGCATCAAAAGGTGTCTTCCTGACAGTGGAGAACATGACGTGCGGTGGCTGTGTTGCCCGTGTTGACAGAGCACTCCGACAGGTTACAGGGGTTGAAGAAGTAAGAGTAAACCTGGCAGACAAAACGGCTTATGTGGAAGGTACGGCATCTTTATCGACGCTGAAGTCTGCATTGTCCGCTATTGGCAAGCCTGGAATGGAGATAGGCAGTGAAGAATCCCACTATCAGGAGGAGGCGGAAAAAAACCAGCGGCACTATCAGTCTTCCGTAAAAAAGGGTCTTCTGGCATTACTGGTGAGTCTTCCTTTGATGGTTTTGATGCTGTCGGGGAATATGATAATTCATGGCTTTTTTAGTCAGGTTATCTGGGGAAGTGTGGGTGTTCTGGTAGCTTGTGTGATGTGGGTTTGCGGAAAGCATTATTTTGTAGGCGCAATAGATGCCTTAAAACACAAGACCGGTACGATGGACACCTTGATCTCATTGGGAACAGCAACAGCCTGGGTGTATTCCATGATACTGGTGCTGGTGCCCCAGTGGTTTCCGGAATCTGCCCGCCATGTGTATTTTGAAGCAGCCCTGATGATTATTGGTTTTGTCAATATGGGTCATGCCTTGGAAATAAAGGCCAAGGGAAAAGCCGGCAAGGCTCTGTATCAATTAATGAACCTGCAGGTTAAAACTGCCACTGTTATTAAGCATGACGGAGAAAAAGTGATGCCTGTGGATGCCCTGCTGGTGGATGACTGTATCCGTATTCGTCCCGGTGAAAAAATACCGGTTGATGGACTGATTCGGGAAGGGATCTCTCGGGTGGATGAATCCATGTTAACCGGCGAGCCTTTTATGGTAAAAAAACAGCCGGGAGATGACGTGTATGCCGGAACGGTTAATCAAAATGGCACCGTGATCTGTAAAGTGACTCAGGTAGGAAAAGGCACACTTCTGGCAAAAATTATTGCATCCGTTCGCCAGGCCCAAAGCAGTAAAATGCCTATAGCCCGACTGGCAGATACGGTTGCGGGGTTTTTTGTGCCGGTAATTATTGGTATCGCTGTATTCTCGGCTGTTATCTGGTACTTTTTCGGGGCTGAACCCAGAATAGCTCATGCTTTAGTAGCAGCAACTTCTGTATTGATTATTGCTTGTCCTTGTGCGCTGGGTCTTGCAACCCCCATGTCTGTCATCACCGGTATCGGTAAAGCGGCTAGTCTGGGCATTCTTATTCGGGACGGGGATGTTTTGCAGCAGGCGGGTCGGTTAAAAACGATTGTCTTGGATAAAACAGGTACTATTACAGAGGGGAAAACATCGGTTATCGATACGATTGCTATAGGGGATACAACGGAAGAGCAAGTGCTGCAATGGGCCGCCAGTGTTGAAAAAAACTCGGAACATCCTCTGGCCAAGGCCATTATCCAGAAAGCGAAGGAGTGTAAGCTGGGATTAATGGGTGTGACGGAATTTAAAGCTTTTCCTGGTTGTGGGGTTTCAGCGAAGGCAGGAAATATAACCATTATTTTGGGTAAACCTTCATTCGTTGAAGAGAAAGGGGCTGATATATCAGGGCTGGATGCTCAACTGTCTTGCTTGACTTCAAAGGGGAAAACACCGGTGGTGATTGCGGTTAACCAGAAAGCAGCAGGGATTATTGCAGTATCTGATGCCGTTAAGCCGGAGGCAAGGGCGGCGGTAGATCGATTGCATAAGCTGGGGATCCAGGTAGTCATGATGACGGGCGATCATATTGCCACAGCAAAGGAAGTAGGGCATAAAACAGGAATAAAAACGGTGCATGCCGGTTTATTACCCGATGATAAACAACGTTTAGTTCAGGAATATCAGCACAGTGGATTGGTTGGTATGGTGGGTGATGGTATTAATGATGCTCCGGCCCTGGTTCAGGCGGATGCCGGTTTCTCCATGGGAACCGGAGTGGATATTGCCATAGAGAGTGCCGGTATTACCTTAATGGGCTCTTCGTTGCACAAGGTGGCGGATGCGGTATTGTTATCCAGAGCAACGCTGAGGAACATTCATCAGAATCTGCTGGGCGCATTTATTTATAATATGGCGGCGGTTCCGCTGGCCGCCGGTGTGTTGTATCCACTGACAGGTATGATGATCAATCCGTTGGTGGCTGGTGCAGCGATGGCGTTATCATCAGTGACAGTAGTAGCTAATGCTAACAGGTTACGATTTTTTCAACCCGATAAGTGATCATATTTCACTCATTGCACTTTCTGAATCGCCTGTTAGCCAGACAGTCTGCACGAAAATCCTGCACAGAAGTTTCTCGTCATGGTTACGGCTGTGATTCGTTACTTCGCCTGATTGTTTTATACTGTTTATCCTGCTTATAACGGGGTTAGACAGTTTGATTAGTATTCTCTGATACAAATCATACGTGGTTTTTAGTAGCTTATGATGACGATTTCTTCAGTGGCAGAGCAGGTGGGTATGACGTCAAAGGCGATCCGGTATTATGAGCAGATTGGCCTGATAAAGCCGGAACGTGAATCGAACGGGTACCGCATTTATGAGGAACGGCAATTGTCCGAACTGCGACTGATTCAACGGTGTCGTCATCTGGGGTTTTCTCTGGATGAATGCCGTGATTTATTGGCGCTCTATCACAATAAACAGCGGCATAGCCGTGATGTGAAAAAACTGGCCGTGGAAAAAATCCGGGATATTGACCATCGTGTGGCGCAGTTACTGTCGATTAAATCTTCTTTGTCTCTATTAGCCGATCAATGTCAGGGAAATGATAATGCTGCATGCCCTATTTTACAGGCATTGGTCCAGAAGCGGGATGTCTAGGATCCGTACAAGGTAAGGGCTCCTTGAGCAGACTTTCCCAGTGCGCTTCCCATCCGTGCCCGTGAGAAGCATTATCCACGATCGTATGAGTGATACAGAGAGACGGGATATTCCGGTGATAATGCTGGTAAATCTCATAGGGAATGATACGGTCTTTTTTGCCAATGAAGTGCCGTTGGGGAATTTTTTTCAGTGTGTTGGCCAATGTTAATGTGTCAATAGCGGTTGGCATGGGGGTAACATGATGCCACTGATTGACATAGGCGGGATCCAGATTGCCGGCCACAGTACGGATAGAGGTGATATCGTTTCGTAATGCCGTCAGTCCCAGCGCGATCGTAGCGCCTCCCGAAAAACCTACCAGTTCAATTTTCTGATATTTGTTTTTTATGATGCGATCAATAACTTCATTGATTGTGTTAACCATGACAGGATCATAGCGGGAAAAAGTCCACGCATCAGGAACACAGGTATGTGATGGTCGGATAAACTGGCAGGGGCGGGCTATATAGGCAATGTCCTGTTTGGTGTCCTGTAGCATAAGTCGGTGCATTAATCGGTTTTTAGGTGTCGGGTTCTGTGATATCCGGCTGCGGCGGATCCATGCGTTACCGTCTCCCTCAATATAGACGCGTAATGTATCATTATGAGGGGGCTGATTGGGCAGGCGGGTATAAACGGAAAAATGAGGTGTATCAATAATGGCTTCTTTAAAACGATGGTTAAATGCATTATTCATTTCCGTTGAAAGGGCAGTAGGGCGTGTCTGGCATCCGGATAAAAACAATACAAGCAAGATTGTGTTAATGAAGACAACGAAAAGCCGATTTTTTTTAGAGAATAATACAATCATAAGGTTTTATTTATTTCTTTATTTTATAAATCAGAGTTTTTAGTGAATCGATAAATAGGGTCTGTTCATTATTAATGTTTAATTTTTTTATACATAAATCAATTTTATTTTATGATAAATAGTGTTGTGTCTGTCATTATTATTTTTATATTTCAAATAAATTAATTTTTATTCTTAAAAAATATTTAAAATTAAAAACTATCCTCTGTAGCATTGTGCGACCCTCAGGTGTTGTTGAAATGCCTGGTTGCCTATCCCAATAAAAGTTACGAATAGCACACAAGCCAGAGGTTTTTTCAATGAATAGTCGTAGGTATTGTCATCCGGTTGGACAACTCAAGAAAACAGCTCTAAGTGTAGCAATAACATCCGCGTTAGCAATAGCAACTCCCTATGCTAATGGTGCTGGTGAATTTTCCTTAGGAAATGACGCAGCAGGACGTCCGCGGGTGATGGTGCCTGCTGGTTTTGGTAAAGATTATGCGGTTCAATTAGACAAACCCTCTTTTTCGGAATTAACGGGGTTTCTTAATAAAGTCATACCGATTGAATTAAACGAAATGCCTAAAACGGGTGGTACTGTTAGTAGTAGTAGTCAACAAAGGATACAGCAATTAACAAACTTGAAAAAAAGAATTTCCGATTATGGAAGCAAAGCTGACCTAGCTAAAAAAACTGCTCAGGGTACAATTGCGCAAGATGCATTAAAACTTGGCCTTTGTATTGATAGTTCAGTAGCGTCCCGTGATATTGGTGCCGGTGATACAAAACATTTACAGAAATCACCGGTTATTACAGCGAGTGATGCTCTCTCTGGTTTTAGTCTCGATGAGCTTAAGCCGAAAAGTGGTGTATTTACATGGGATCAAGAAGAAGATGAAGCAAAAAAGAATTATTGGGTTCCTGTTTTACAAGTGAAACCGACCACGGGAGATAAGAAGCCGCTAGAGGAGCAGGATCTCAAAAGTCTGCGTAATGATGTTAAAACAGAGTTTGAAAAGTCTACTTACACAAAAAACAGTGCGGTTGTGCTTCCGGCCGATGATATTCTTCATGCGTTAGGATTATCAACTGACCACAATGAGAGTACAAATGCTTTTGTTTTAGGTAAAGCAGGGGGTAACGCTGTTGAAGCGCCGAAATTATGGAAACCCGATGATAAATTTGGTGTCAATGTTAACTTTGAAACCGATCAAATGCAGATGCAGCATGACGGCAGTGCTATGTCACCTTTAGGTAATGTAGTCCATAAATCAGCGACGGCTGCTCAACCTGCTGGTGAGCTTATCGTTATGGAAGGCGTGCAACGTTTTCATACGGAATTAGGGGAAGGAGCGCCTTTAAAGCATGTTCAGCTTGAGCCTAACGCTACCTTGGCTATTTCTCAGGATGTTAAACCTGCAGTTTCTGCAAATAAGGCTGGGGATGATGGTAATTCTTCCGCTCCAGCCGGCAATGACAGCGGGGTGGTTTCTACCCAGATGCTGTATGTGGGGCAGGGAGCTGTGATGACTGGTTATAAGCGTACCGCTGATGATGGAACATATATAACTGATCAAAATATTGATGTCACAGTGAAGTTCGTGCCCAGTGCTGCAGGGAAAACCGATACATCGGTTGTGATTGACGGCGGTACCTTGCGAATGGATACGCCAGATAATTCAGACCATTTACACAACTTTACTATGGAATCAGGCAATTTTCACGGTGAGGTGCATATGCATATGGCTGACGCAGCCGATGGAGGGAAGAAAAGTAAGGTCGTGCTTAAATCGGGCATTGTAGAAAAGGGAAGTCGTTTTGTGACAGGGGCAGAGAGTGCTGCAATAACAACGGCTGAATACGGAAGTGTGGAATTGCATAGTCCGGTTTTTTATAGTGATAGACTGCTCAACAGAGCTGTTTTTCAACACTTTGATGTTACCGTTGTTGAGAACGGGCAACCGGTATTTTATGCCAATGATCAGGGTGACAATCCTGAGACAAATAAAATTGAGGGTTCGTTAACGTTCAAGAAAAATGCCGGTTTTACGGTTAAGAATCTGTCGGAAGACGTGAAAGTCCCGATAAGCGTGGAGGGTACTGTTATATTGGCCGAAGGTGAACACCCCATTGTTGTGGGTGAACTGGATACGGATTCAGAAGATAAGCCGACGACCCGGCAAAGAATCATTGAGTTAAGGAAAAAGGAAAAAGCAAGCGATAAACGAACTATGAAGATTTCCCTTATTCTTGCCAATAAGTTTGAGTCAGAAACCGTTAAGAAAAAAATGGGTACATTCCATGTTAGTAAATCCGATTCACTGGTAATGAAAGCTTCACCAACTAACGACCAACCATTGCCGTTTACTTTAGATGATGGACAGGGAAATAAAACGCCCAAAAATATTTATACGGTAACGCTTGAACCAAAGAGTCAACAAGATGTTATTGAGACGGCTAAAGCGCGCGGATTGTCCGATAATGATGCCAACATGCTGGGAGCTATGCTGGAAACAGCTTTGGTTGAGGATAAGGAACAGAGCGATTCTGCAACGGCAACAAAGAATAAGCGGGAACAATTATATGACCGCATTATGGAGGCCAGTCTTAAATCCAATCAGGCATTGCGCGATTTTGCCGTAGGTCAGAAAGCAGGACTTTATGCCAGTGGAGCAGTCGTTCGGAATGCCCAAGAATTTTCCAACTTGTCTGTCCGGTCCCATATGCGTCATCTTGATGTGTTAACTGCCAAAGGTGCAGGTAATCCTATGATGGCAGCGGGTGATATGTTCAGCGAGGGGAGTTTTTGGGGAAGTTATTTTTATGGTGATGGCAGCATGAAGTCCACAATGGATACCGGTGCCGGTTTTAAAAACAAAATCGATGGTGGGGTGATTGGAATTGATGCCAGTCTTTGTGATGAGGCTAATATGGGACTGTCCTTCACTTATGGAAAAAGCAGTGTTAAGGAAAAAGATCAGGGAACCGGTAAGCTGGATGGTGATACCTATATGGGATCTGTTTACGGGAACTGGTTTTATGAAGACGTTTTTGTCTCTGGTGTCATAGGCTATGGCAGAGGAAGTCATACAGAAAAACGCAGCGCTCCGTCCTTGTCTGACGACGGAGATCAGCGCGATTATTATAAAGGCGATGCCAAGTCTTCATTATGGAGTGCCAGTTTTCAGGGAGGGTATAACTGGACGGTGGATGACTGGTTGATACAGCCTAAACTGGCGGCTAATCTGGCTCGGTTGTCTTTTGATGATGTGAAAGAAAAAGGCGGGGAAAACTCTTATAAGCTTAAAGTAAAAGATTACACCATTACTGAAGGCGGGTTAGGTGTCCGTGCCGTGGGATCTTTTGATATCGAGGACGGGGCATTACAGACAGAAGTAAATCTGATGTATTTCCATGATTTCTCGTCATCGGATTACAAGGGAACAGGCATTATCACAAATATCTCCAGTCCGGTTCCGTTTGATTACAGCGTTTCCCGGGAAAAGAATCGTTATCATGCCGGAGTGGGTCTGACCTATGTCATGGATAATAATGTCCGTCTGGGTGTTACTTACGATTATGACTGGGTAGGGGATTATAAACAGTACGCTGTTGGTGCCCGGTTCAGCTATCTGTTCTGATTTACTGTATTGTTAAAGCAACAGGGACATATAAAGTTATTAAAAAACCCGCAGAAAGCGGGTTTTTTATTTGTATCCAGAACCGATGGAAGATCATTACGGAAAACCGAGTTTGACTCATAAAAGGGAAAAACCTGTAGTTTTATTTTATTGAAGTGCTAGACGATTTTTTTATAAAAAGGCACTCGTAGATCAGCTGGATAGAGTACCTGGCTACGAACCAGATAGTCAGAGGTTTGAATCCTCTCGGACGCGCCATTGTTTTATTCCGGTGAGGTGGCCGAGAGGCTAAAGGCGCTCCCCTGCTAAGGGAGTATGTGGTTTGTAGCCGCATCGAGGGTTCGAATCCCTCCCTCACCGCCACAGGCTTTATTTCTTTTTCTACCCTTCTGCTTTTAGCGCTTAATTCCTTTGCTTGCTTATATCTCTGTTTGTTTTGCGTGACGGGAATTTTTAATGGTATGGACTGTGCTCAAGCATAAGATTTGTATATTTCTATCTGCTGCTTTTATGATCTTTTTTTATTGTTTGGTGGCTGTTGAGAGCCTCTTTAGACGAAACATAAAGTCTGTAACTATTTTCGGTTATTTCTATTACGTGTGTAATCGTACGGTTATTTTTGTGGTGTATTAATGTTTTTTTGACTTGTGTCAATATAATAATTCGGAATGTACGTAAAATAAGTTACACAAGTGAGGGGGAATATAAAGAGAGGGAAATAAGAGAGGATGAATAAAAAGCGTATATAAAAACTGATGGTATGAACGGGGAGAACATATCTCAAGTAATAAGAAGAATGATAATTAATAATAAAAATAATAATTAATAATAAAAATAATAAAATTTTAGGCCCGATATCTATCGGGCTTTTTCTTTATGTCAATAAAAACCGATGCTAATAAAAACAACCGTTGCTATTGAGCATCATGATGTTCATGGCAATGACAAGGCATAAGCTTAAGCATGCCATTGTCTTCAATCAGTTTACCTTTGCTTTCAAAGTGTTGAAGTAGCTCTTGGGCAGATAGTCCCTGCCGTTTGCAGGTATGAAAGATTTGTGACTCACCAAAGTGTTCAATAATGGCGCTGAGCAGTATGTCATGTGGCAGCGCTTTTTCCAGAGAATTGATAAAAGCAATAACGTTATGGCCGTGTACGGATTCGGGCATGGAAAATTCCTGATAAAAGAGAGTTGCGTAACGATTAAAGAATTCTGATTGTACTGATTTTTCTGTCGATGTATTGGGGGAGAATTACCTATCCGGAAGTCAGAAGTAACGACCGTAAACGGATCAGTTTATATTAATGCCTATGGCTTCACCCATCATAGGGAATATGTTTTGATACAAAAGACAGGCGTAAAATAATCACTGTTTGATAAAACAGTTGACTGGTAAGGTGTAAGTGTTGCCGTATTTAGAAAAGCCTATTGGAAACGGATGCCCTATTTGTGGAGAAACAACGAATAAAAACAGGCCGTCAGAAGAAAGCTGAGCATAGCGATTTATGGCCTGCAATAAAAAAAGATCAATTGTCGGGGATGTGGCAGGTTGCCTTTTTTTTCCTGCACTGGCGGGAAGGCATAGTGCTTTTTTTGCTGGTGACATCGGGTTTTCTTTTTATCTCGCTTTATTCCTATCATTTACTGGATCCCGGATGGGGATATCCTGGTCTGGGTGATAAGGCCATTAATTATGCTGGATATGTGGGGGCGTGGTGTGCTGATGTGCTGTTTACATTATTTGGATTACTGGCCTGGTTGATGCCGGTCATCTGTCTCATAAAAGCATTACAGCTTATCCTTTATCGGCAGGAATATTTGTCAACTCGTTGGAAATCATGGCTAGCATCAGGTATAGGCTTGTTATTAGGGCTGTGTGCTTGTACCGCATTGTTATCTCTTTTTGGACAGGATCTGGCCCCTGAACTGCCTTCAGGAAGTGGCGGAAACATTGGTATGATCATTGTTACTGCTTTTTTACCTGCCTTTAATGAACCTGGTAGCGCATTGATTCTGGGAGCGTTGGCTATAGCGGGTTTTACCCTTTATAGCGGTATATCATGGTTTTTGCTGATTGATCATATTGCTTCTGTTTTAAAAAGTGGGTTAATGCAGGGAGGCTATTGCCTGAAGTATATTATTAAATGGGGCGGATGCTGCATATATAGATTGGTAAAAAAAAGCTTGTGCTATTTCTGGAGGTCTTTTTTAAGAAGTGTTTTAAAGGTAATACAGGTTTGTACCAGAAAATTGACGTTAGGTTTGAGGCTTTTAAGGAAGTTGGTGGACATTACCCTCTGTTATATAAAACGATCAAAACGAATGAAAATTCGCCCTGATATGTCAGAAAAAATGGCAGATAATACGTTACCCTCTCAACGGGAGAGCCCATCAGATTTTCAGCTGGAATTAGAGTCTTTTGATAATAAAAAGGCTTTTGATAATAAAAAAGTGAATGGGGAAAAATCCGGCGTTTTACTATCCGGATATGACAATGAGCACAGAATTCAGCAGGGGTCAGGCAATAAAAAACCTACCGTATTGCTGCTGGATAAGCCTGTGGTATTAGCCGAGCGAATGAGCCCTGAAGAACAGGAAAAAAACTCCCGTTTGCTGGAAGAAAAACTGAAAGATTTTGGTGTGGAAGTCTGTGTGACGGCTGTGCATTTAGGGCCTGTTATTACCCGATTTGAAATATTACCGGCTCCGGGGATCAAGGCAAGCCGTATTTCCGGACTGGCTAGCGATCTGGCGCGATCTATGGCTGTGGTCAGTGTTCGGGTCGTGGAAGTCATTCCCGGGAAGTCTGTCATGGGTATTGAAATTCCCAATAACAACAGAGATACCGTTTATTTCAGTGATGTGGTCGCATCGACTCTGTATCGGCGGGCAGAATCTCCTCTCAGTCTTGTTTTAGGGCAGGATATCAGTGGCGAACCTGTTGTTGTGGATCTTGCCCGTATGCCCCATCTGCTGGTGGCAGGAACTACTGGTTCCGGAAAATCCGTAGGCATTAATGCTATGTTATTATCTCTGTTGTTTAAGGCAGATCCGGATCAGGTGCGGTTGATCATGATTGATCCTAAAATGCTGGAGCTTTCCGTGTATGAGGGAATCCCTCATTTGCTGACACCGGTAGTGACCGACATGAAAGAAGCGGCTAACGCGTTGCGCTGGTGTGTAGCGGAAATGGAGCGTCGTTATAAACTGATGGCTGCGCTGGGTGTACGACACATCAGTGGTTTTAATCAGAAACTGGAAGATGCTTTTTCTGCAGGGCACTCGTTGCGGGATCCTTTTTATGAGTCGGTTTCAGACAGTGATGATGTTCCCGTATTAAGGGCATTACCGTTCGTTGTGGTGGTGATTGATGAATTTGCCGACATGATGATGATTGTTGGCAAAAAAGTGGAAGAACTGATCGCTCGAATTGCTCAAAAAGCCCGTGCTGCGGGTATCCATATGATCCTTGCAACACAGCGGCCGTCCGTGGATGTCATTACCGGCCTGATCAAGGCGAATGTCCCGACTCGCATCAGTTTTCAGGTATCCAGTAAAATTGATTCGAGGACTATTCTTGATCAGGCCGGAGCGGAACAATTGTTGGGGCAGGGCGATATGTTGTACCTACCGCCGGGAACCAGTGTGCCTGTCAGGGTTCACGGGGCTTTTGTCAGCGATGATGAAGTGCATCGGGTCGTGGCTGACTGGAAACAACAAGGTGGACCCGATTACCTTGAAGACCTGCTGAATTCTGATGCCGGCGATACGAATGCATCCGAGATCCGGGAAGACAGCGAACAAGACCCACTGTATGATGAAGCGGTGGCTTTTGTGACAACCACACGGAAAGCATCTATCTCCAGCGTCCAGCGCAAGTTCAAGATTGGCTATAATCGTGCAGCACGGATTGTTGAGACCATGGAGGAGGCGGGTGTTGTCAGTCCTATGGGTTCCAATGGAAACCGTGAGGTTCTGGCTTCATCGCCACCACAACAGTAAACCACTGGCTTTATCTATGAATGTGATGAAAAACCGCTTGATTACCCGTTGTTTGAGTACCTGTTTTTTGAGCCTGTATCTTTTTAGCTTATGTCTGTCACCTTCGGCACAGGCGGTCGCCCCGTCAGAGAGTCGTTCAGGTGAAGGTATAAGAGCTGGTGAAGCTGCGGGAAAAAATGTAAAAAATGATCCTCAGGCTTTCAGTGAACTGGTTAAAAAACTTGACGCCTTTGAAGTATTTTTTGCCCATTTTGAGCAGCAGTCTGTTTCCGAAAACGGGCGGAAAAGGGTGGAAGGTGGTGAGGTCTGGCTGAAAAAGCCGGGACAGTTTCGCTGGCAGACAAACGAGCCATTCAAACAGGTTATTGTCTCTCAGAGGGATAAAACATGGGCCATTGATGAGGATCTGATGCAGGTAGTGATTCGTCGGCAGGAAGACATATCAGGAAATACGCCAGCCCAGCTGCTAAGTGGAAATGCCCGGCATTTTTTATCGGCGTATCATGTGATGCAGCGCAGAGATGGGAAAGATGATGTCTATACATTGGTTCCGGTTAAAGATAATGATTTATTTGAAAAGCTGGAAATGATTTTTACCGGTAATATATTAAAAGCCATTGTGTTGAATGATGTGTTGGGTGGCCATCGTCGTATTGTGTTCAGTGATGTAAAAAGTGGTTCATCAAAGCAATTCCCTTTTGATAACAACCTGTTTATTGCCCGTGTGCCGGAAGATTTTGATGTGATTGATGAAACCGTTGGGCGTCAGCAGAAACGATAACCAGAGGCCAGGCATCGTTGGGTAGTAAAATGTTGGATGACACGTCTGATAGCGAATTATTTAATATGGAAATGGATCCGTTGGATTTTCAGCCGCTGGCCGCTCGTATGCGTCCCAGAAATCTGGACAGTTTTTTCGGGCAGCAGCACTTACTGTCTCCCGAAAGGCCCTTGAGAAAGGCATTGGATAACGGGGTTGTTCATTCCATGGTGTTGTGGGGCCCTCCTGGGGTAGGGAAAACAACGCTGGCTAAATTGATGGCATCGTGTTGCCACTGTCATTTTGAGAGTTTGTCTGCTGTGCTGTCTGGCGTGAAAGACATCCGTTTGGCTATAGATAATGCTCGACAGTATCGGCAGGCCTATCGGAAAAAAACCATTTTGTTCGTGGATGAAGTGCACCGGTTTAATAAATCTCAGCAGGATGTCTTTTTACCTTATATCGAGGAAGGTACGATCGTTTTTATTGGTGCCACAACAGAGAACCCTTCTTTTTCATTGAATAGTGCTCTGTTGTCCCGCTTGCGGGTTTATGTACTCAAACCATTAGAAGAAGCCGCGTTGGGTCAGTTATTGAATCGGGCGCTTCATGATGAGGTTTACGGACTGGGAAAACAGCATTTTTCTATCCAGAAAGAAGCAGCTGAGTTGCTGGTGCAAGGTAGTGATGGGGATGCTCGGAGCCTGTTGAATATGCTGTCGGTTGCGGCAGAAATAGCAGAAAGCATCATCACTGAGGAGGTAGTCAAGTCAGTGTTAGCTAATGCCTCCAGACGTATGGATCGGCGTGGTGATGTATTTTATGACCAGCTCTCTGCATTTCATAAATCGGTTCGGGGCTCCAGTCCGGATGGTGCGTTGTATTGGGCTGCCAGAATGGTAGACGGGGGTGTGGATCCATTAGTGTTAGTTCGGCGTCTGGTTGCCATAGCCAGTGAAGACATCGGCAATGCCGATCCAAGGGCACTGGAAATAACAATCAATGCATGGCAGGCGTATGAACGGCTTGGTAGTCCGGAAGGTCTTTTATCGCTGGCACAGGCAACGGTGTATTGTGCCTGTGCTCCTAAAAGTAATGCGGTTTACAAGGCCTGGAAAGCAGCGCTGAGTGATGTGAAACAGGGACAAAGTTATCCGGTGCCTGAGCACTTATGCAATGCTCCAACAGAGTTATTAAAAACGTTAGGAAAAGGTAAGACGTATCGTTACGTTCATGATGAACCGGATGCTTATGCGGCTGGCGAGTGTTATTTTCCCGAGCAGATGGCTACGGTGACTTATTATGAGCCTAACGAAAGAGGGCTGGAAATAAAAATCCGGGAAAAACTGACTCGACTTAGAGAGAAGGATGTTCTCAGTTCTGTTAAGCTGTATTAGCCACAATCTGATGTGACGTACCCTCTTTTAAAGAGAGAGTTCCCCGTTTAGGTTTGAAGTACCATCAACGAAGTACCACCAACAAATAAGCACAAAAGTCATCCTTAATGAATCAGAATGACGATCCTACGATCAAATACAGGCTGGGTTGTCAGAATGAGCCGATCAGCTCCGTAATATTTCTCGTGTCTGCAAACTAATGGGTGTTTCCAGAGAAGCATTCTACAGGGTTCGGGATGCTTACGATGATAGCGGTGTTAAACACTGCTTGCCGAGATAAAGGAAGTCCCAATTCTAAAAACAGGGTGGAAGAACACGTCGAACAGGTTGTCTGCAAGGATGGCTATTGATCATTCAGCTCTCGGTCAGTAGCGTGTTAGTAATGAACTGTGTAAGACCGGTATCTTTGTTTCTTCCAAAGGTGTTCAAAACATCTGGCAGTGTCAGTCACTGAGTACTTTTGTTTAAAATCAGAACAGCAGTCTATTTTCTGAATTTTTTTGGATAGTGTTTGTAAGTTCGTTTATAGTTTATTGTGACACCTTAATGAGTGATAGACATTATCTTTTATCAAAGTGTCTGCTTCTATCAAATCAGTATACTGAAAATTAAATTTTCAGAAATTTTTTGAATTTGAATTACACTGGTAAGCTTCTTAAGCACATATTATAT
>NSIT01000016.1_pt1 | contig 30733 bp, 26 predicted proteins | sample 1450681 | NCBI WGS metagenome assembly NSIT01 (sample SAMN07455404, study PRJNA386592) | invertebrate metagenome | isolation source: Endozoicomonas-like sequences binned from scallop gill tissue | host: Pecten maximus | place: United Kingdom: Lyme Bay MPA | collected 2013-06-01
TAGTAAAATTATATTTTTTTGAGTTAATGAATCAACCTGCGGAAAAACGTTTAGAGTGGAAAGACTATCAGGATATTTTTTTGACTCCCAAACGTATAGCCAGTGGTCAGCGATTTAAAAGAAGCTGGAAACAGGAACTGGATGCTATAGATAGAAAGTCGCTATCATGTTTCGGCATCTGTTATTGTATCGATACTAGGCGTTGAGACATCTTATGGAGAAAGATTAGAAATTTTAATATCATTGATTCACTGGCCACATTGGTAATAAATTAAACACGTTAATAGTACATTCTTGTATAAACTCAACAATGACTTTACCATATCATGAATTTTCGCATGATCTGGAGAAGCTAATTGTCTTCCGGTTTAACCTCTTTAATCGCATGTGTGATGTCAGGTTCTTTCATTCTATTCTTTGGATAAACAGCTTGCTGATCACCTGTTTGGTTTGCTATTGGGAAGCTTTGATTGATAAGGCTTCCATTGATCTGTGCAGTAATAACAGAAAGGGTAGGCCCTAAGCCGCTTCAGTAACTTCTTTAGTGTCGTTTTTGACCGGTGTCCAAAGGCATGGGCAATGACCCGCTTAAACTGGGGTTCCCCTGCATAAAATAACCACCACTGATTTTTCTTATAGCCCACATACGACCACTGTTCATCCATTTCACAGAGTATCTTCACTTTAGCCTGATGAAAGGGAAGCGTTGTTATCGTGGGCGGGGAGAGTTTTTTAAGTGGTTAATGACAGTGGTTGGACTGATTTTCAGGGCTCAACCAATATCTCGGACACCAGAACCCTTCATCGTCCTATCAATAATGCGTTGGTGCATACCGGTTTGATTGGCGTTATAGCAATACTCAAGCGGGGAACGGGTTCTGCAATGGCAGAAGAAATAGCGTTGCAACCCACTGGGTGCTTTTCCGTTCTTGACGAGATTTTTTGTTAAACCACAATAAGTGCAAGCAAACGCTTACGATAGCCATATATCACTCAAAAAAAGTGAGAAATATATCAAATCAACACGTTAGAATCACCACAGCTTTTCGTGGGTTCGGCTGTCCAGCCCAATTGCTTTGCTACCTTGCTATCTACCTCAAAATCCAGAATTGGCTCATGTTCCCAGCTTGGATACTTGACGCCAGTATTTTTAAATAATTACAGATTATCTTGATAAATTTTTTCTTGTAGCGTATCCATTGAACAATTCCACCCACTAAAAAACGACTGTTGTTTTATCAGACATTGTCTGAATTATCGCTTTAAAGGCTTTACCCGAAAAAAACCATTTATATCCCAACGGCTCACATTCTATATGACATTTTATCTCATCACAGCAATGAAATACCTCACTGCTGATGAACAGTCTTTTAACATGGGAGAAAACAGCTAAAAGCGGCATATCTTTTAACAAACAACCGTACAGTTCCAATGTTTTATTGTTATCGCATAAACTGACAGACAATGCTCTTATCTGATGAAAAGACATGGGGCTATTAACAAGATCTGATCCGGAATAGCCCATGACCAAATAGAGCCTGCCTGTTCTGTCTTCTAATAAAACTCCTTCCAAAGCGGAAGAATCACACCAATCTGATTTATTCAATGTCTCATCTTCCGTATTTTCACAATCTCCTTTACCATTAAAACTTCTCCACTGATCACAACCATTTGTCTGTCGAGCTTCCGGCTTTGAGAATTTATCCGATCGATATTCCACATAAGGAATGAGATGTTTTTTTAATAGATCTTTACTCTTTATATAGCTGCGGATTTGCCTCTGCTTATAACATCTGGGCTCTAATAATAAGACAGGGTATTTGTCATCTCTTATTCCTGAAGGTAATTCTGAATTATCTCTGCTTAATATCAAGACTTCAGAAAAAATATTCTCATACGTCGTTACATCGTGCCTCATTCCGGTTGATCGAACAAAAACTCTAGTTGACCAACTATCAGCTAAAGATAGAATACCGGAGTTGATCTCTTTCTCAGAAACATGAACGGCATAATGATGAATATCAGGGAGCCATACTACTGACCTCTCTTGCCCAATGAACTGACGCTTGTCAAAAAAACACATCGCATAGAGATCTTTTAAAAAAACCACACTTCCATAACTCTGACAGGCTAGTTTCAATAAACAGGAAAAGTCATCTCCCGCCATAGTTTTTCCTGATTTAAATATCGAGCTTACTACCGAAAACCGATATTCTTTCCTAATGCTTTTTTTTTAAAAGCCAACACTTTATTCGGCCACCCTGAATCAGGAGTGATATCTGCATTGGACAATGCTTTTATTAAAGGAATGACATAAACATCTTGACCATTAAGATCTATTCTACATAAAGGAACCTCTACCCGACTTTCCTGCTTATCAGGATACAATAAATGACAGCTGCAAACAAAATCTCCCATTTCTATCACCGAATTCACTATTAGATGTTTTGTGTCAACAGAAACAGCATTGGTCTCAGAAAGTTCTGCCATCATGGCATAGGCGCTAACTATTACCAGAGAGAATAGCAAAGAATAAATAATATTCATTGACTGTATTGTATACCAATTCTATTACTCCCTATAAATTATAGCGCTTATCTATTGATAACCTGTGCTTAACTGTCATATATATAGTCAGTAATAAAACGACAATATATAGGTATTTTTATGCCACGACCGTCATACCCTGTTACATTGATCAGTAAAAAACCACTTAGCGCCAACACCATCGAATTAACACTGGCGTTTGATGATAAAGAACAACATTTCCATTACACTGCAGGACAATTTGTCCAACTGCTCTTTACCGCAGATGGCCAACAACACAAGCGCAGCTACAGCATTGCCAATACTCCAGAAAATTTTAATCAGTATGGTCATCTGAACATTGCCATCAGTTTTGTAGAAAATGGCATAGCATCTAGCCTGTTTAAAACAGCAGACACGGGATTATCCATGGAGCTAACAGGGCCTTTTGGTATTCTGACCTTACCAGACGCCCATGAACGCCAGTTAATACTGGGAGGAACGGGAACCGGTATAGCACCCTACCATGCCATGTTATCCGAGCTGGAAAAACGCGCTGCACAGGGTTGTAATATTTCAGTCATCACCGGAGCACGTCACCGAAACGAATCGATTTATCATGACGCTTTCCAGAAAACTGCCGAAAAATATGCAAACTTTCATTACCTAACCTGTCTCAGCAGGGAAGCATCAATCCATACTGAACAAAATGAATATACCGGCTATATTCAGGAACGCTTTATTGATCTTTCTCTGGATCCGGATAAAGACTTGGTCTATCTGTGTGGCAATCCGGGAATGATCACTGACGCCACATCGCTGTTAATAAATCAATTTGGTTTTGTCAGCAAAAAAATAAAGCGAGAAAAATACGTCTATTCCGGGCACTGATAACCAGACACTGCGTTACCACAACAAGACTCAAAGATTCAAAATGGCCCTAAGACAGCAAACGCACACACTCCCGGAAGCTTCGCAGACTCAGCGACCGGGATGGCAAACAGGCAAATAACCGCGTCAGAAACGACAGATGCAATAATCACTCATCCGAGTATCCAGTATTGTAAAAAGATTGCCTCCACAGACGCTGCGCAGCAGCTAACCAGCTAAAGACTGTAGCTCCCAGCAAAAGACCTGCAATTACATCGCCTCCCCAATGGACACCCAGATATAAACGGGAAAAGCCTACCAGCAACGCGATGATAATAGCAGCAGAAAACAAGAGCCACCGATAAAAGCTGTTGCATGACAAACTCAACTCACTAACTAGCCAGAGCCAGCAGAATGTCGCCTGAGCAGCATGACCTGAAGGAAAAGAAAAAGGATCCACGCCTTGAGCAGACAGGGGTCGGGTACTGCCAATTCCCCATTTCAGGAACCAGATAACAATCTCCAGAAGCGCAAAAAACGACCATCCAATAACCAGCCGTTGCGATTGCCCCCGATAAACACACCACAAACTGCCGACAATCAGGGGAAACCATAACCATTTCAAACTGCCTAACCCGGTGATCCACGCCATTGCACTGCCAACCACTGGTAGACAACCACCGCTCACCCAGTAAAGAATCTTATAGTTCATAGGGGTCCATAGCTCTTGCCACTCAATGATGGCAGCAGCCAGCAATAAAAACTGCATTAAAGTGCCCATTAATACAGGAAAAATACAACGACGATGAGTTATACGATCAAGCCAAAGACCAATACCCGATAATAACAACGCAAGCACAGCACAAACGGCCAGCAATGAGAACAGCCCGGATGGTGGGGTATTGCCCAACTGAGTCATTTTCCCCACAAAAAAGCCAGGTAACAGATAGACGGGAGACCAAGGGATAGCAGAAAGGATATTAACGCCGTAAAAGCGTCGGGGACGCATATTCATCATGCCTGCCACCACAGGGATGACAGGTCGCACCGGCCCAATAAACCTCCCCAGGGCAATACTCATATCACCATGACGCTGAAAAAACAGCTCCCCCTGCTGCAACCACTGCGGATACTGACGAAATGGCCACCATTTTCTTACTTTATGGTGAAACTGATAGCCCAGCTGATAGCTTAATCCATCACCAATAACCGCTCCCAAAAATCCCCATAATAAGAGATAAACAGGAGACATTGCCCCGGCACCGGCTAATGCTCCCAGAGCAAACAGTATCGGCACTCCCGGAACGATATAACCTACAATCGCCAGTGACTCAACAAGAGCAATAAAACCGGTCACAGGTCCAATCCATTCACCATGAACCAACAACCATGCCTGCAAGGTACTAAAATCCAGAAATGACATGGGACACGACTTCCCCCCTTTCAAAAACCCAGCAATAATACGAAAAATACCTGCCTGTAAACGTGAAATCCATTTACCAAACGGACAGCAACACTTACTTACTGCCTATTTCCTTTATTACCCATCCCCCTTAGGCAACCAGCATTTTTCTACAACCCATAAAAGCAAAAAGCCATTATCACCAATAAACCGATCAAAACATGCTGACGATCTTCATTTACCTGAAGAATCCGCCAAGGCTACAATGACAATACAGTCAATACAGTCAATACAGTCAATACAGTCAATACAGTCAATACAGTCAATACAGTCAATACACTATAGTCAGTCCCATGCAGATAGCACCAAAACAAGACGGCGCCGATGACACCGGATCGATACCAGACATTTTGCAAAATATTACAACATCGCCAACCCGATCTCACCGTACTGACGGACCAGGTACACAAACCTCACAACCTGGGGTAGATGAACACATTGTCATCCCTATGAAAGAAATGGTGGCCTCTTCCAACGTATCCGTAGCCGCTGCTATTATTTTGTCTGAAGCCTGAAAACAGAGGGAAAACGCCGGACACTATAATCAACAGAAACTGGATGACATTCAACAGAAACTGGATGACATCTTGTGCCAACAACTGATTTTCCGATGGGGTTATCCGAAACTGGCACAATATTGTGAAAGCAAAGGCATGCCCGTATTGGCTAAATATGACACACAACATTGCAAACAGGAATAAACGTTATATGTCTACCTCATTAGATAAACTGATAACGCTGCTGACTCTGGAGCCAATTGAAGACACAATATTTCGCGGTCAATCCCATGATCTGGGCTATGGTCGTCTGTTTGGCGGGCAGGTTCTCGGCCAGGCATTAGCCGCTGCGCGACAAACCGTACCCGATGACCGGTTTGTTCATTCCTTCCATAGCTATTTCCTGCGGGAAGGCGCCATCTCCCTGCCGGTCATTTACCAAGTCGATTGCGTCAGAAATGGCCGCAGCTTTACTACACGCCGCGTTACAGCTATTCAGAAAGGAAAGGCCATCTTTACCTTGATGGCTTCTTTTCAGATAGACGAAGAGGGGTTCTCCCATCAGGATGTCATGCCAGCAGTGGAACCTCCTGAGCAATTAGCCAGCGAATACGCAATACGCCTAGCCATGGCAAAACAAGCGCCGGACTCTCTCAAAAAGAGGATATTACAAGAATCGCCCATCGATATTCGCCCGGTAACACCTACCAACCCTTATATTCCAGAGCAACAACCTCCCATTAATCGTGCATGGTTTAAAACAAAAGATCCCCTGCCGAAGGACAACCCTTACCTTCACAGATGCCTGCTGGCTTATGCCTCTGATTTCCAGTTTCTACCTACAGCACTTTATCCCCACGGAGTTCGTTTTTTTCAGCCTGAACTTCAGGTAGCCAGCCTTGACCATGCCATGTGGTTTCATCGCCCTTTCCGAATGGACGAATGGCTGCTTTACTCCGTCGAAAGCCCTTCGGCATCAGGAGCCAGAGGACTGGTTCACGGTCAGGTATTTAACCAGAAAGGGAAGTTAGTTGCCTCAACAACACAGGAAGGATTGATTCGCCAACGACATAAATAGTTTATTTTTTAATCAGAAATTGCTAATTTTTAATGCTGTAGGCAGGCATAGCCGGTAAGCACATAGCCTGAGGATTATCAACAAACCCTGAGGACCTATCCGTGCTCCTATTGCTTCGATCGACTATCATCGGGTTATTGCTTGTCGCATCCTTCACAACAGCTCGGGAAACAAACCGCTCTCCCCATGCTGTTATTCTCCAGTATCACCACATCAGTGATACAACGCCTCCCTCAACCAGTGTCAGTCCTGCCGTATTCAAGCAACATATGGACTATCTGGAGCAACAGGGCTTTCATATACTGTCACTGACACACATTACAAAGGCCTTACAGGAAAAAACCCAGCTGCCGGATAAAACAGTGGCCATTACCTTTGATGACGCCTTTCGTAATATCTATACCCACGCTTATCCTATTCTAAAAACCAAAAACTGGCCATTCACTGTTTTCATCAATACAGAACCTGTTGATAAAGAATACGGACTGTTTCTTAACTGGCAGCAATTGCAGGAAATGGGAAAAAACGGTGCCACACTGGCGAATCACTCGGTTACTCACAACCACCTTGTCACACAGTTACCGGATGAAACGGAAGCCCTTTGGCTGCAACGTATTCAGGACGAAATTACAACAGCAGAAGCACGCATCCTGAAAAAAACAGGACAGAGCGCTAAACACTTTGCCTGGCCATTTGGTGAAACACGTCCGCCATTGCGTAACCTTTTGACAAAAATGGGATATATTGGCCTCGGGCAACAATCCGGGGCAGCGGGCATCTGGTCAGACATGACCAAACTCCCTCGCTATCCTATGGCAACGCCCTATGCAGGCATGGCCGACTTCAGGCTCAAGATAAACAGCTTGCCCCTGCCCATCAAACAGGTTTCTCCGGACTCCTCGTTAATTACAAGCCTTAAGAATCCCCCCATACTGACACTGCTATTAGATGAGGGACAATTCCAAAAAAACCAGTTACGCTGTTATGCATCGGATCAGGGGAATATTCCTGTAACATGGCAGGACAAGGCACAAAAACAATTCAGCACCCGTGCGACAAAACCTTTGTCCGTAGGCCGAAGCCGGTACAACTGCACAGCACCAGACTTTAGTGGAAAACGTTATTTCTGGTACTCATTTCACTGGCTACGTCTGACACCGGAAGGGAAAGCCGTCGATTAACACACTATTGAGCGTTGTAATAATGAAAACAAAACAGCTCACACGGATTATGACGATTTTTTTAATGCTGCTTTACGGATGCGATACAAATAACAATCCAACAGAGAACAGCAGCCAAGCGCACTCCACTACAGCGACTGAAAAGAAAATCATGGCTCTGTGTTCAGGCTGTCATGGCTATGCAGGCATCAGCAACAGAGCAGACACACCGAACCTTGCTGGCCAAAAACAAGCCTACCTGATAAAACAGTTACTGGATTTCCAACAAGGGAAACGGGCTAATCACCCATCGATGACACACATCGCCCGTATGCTGACAAAAAAAGAGATTTATTTGATCAGCCACTGGTATTCAGCATTTTCCTCAAACCGCAAAAACACGCCTTTCAAAAAATAACAAATCACAGGCCAGATATTCTTTTTACGGTGCATTATCTTGATACCCTACCGGTTAGCAACTAGCTTTTAGTTAATAGAAGCTATTTTTTTACAGGTCAGGGACGATCATGAATGAACAAACCGTTAAAAAATTGGCACTGATTATTGCCGCGAACTGCACAAGAGACTCTATGCTGGATGAATGTCAGGAAAATGGCCAGTTGAACCAGGAGCAGGTACAGGCATTCAATAAACAAATGACAGATCGAATTTATACTTTCTTGACTTATCTGCTGAATAAGCCCGCATCGGAATATTCCGTTATGATGGAAGCGTTAGCCAAACACTATCCGGAATCTTGGCCCATGCCGGAAATTTACCAGCAATTCACTTTACCTCCGGATACTTCGGATGTAGCGGCACAAGCTCATTCATAAGACTGACATCACCGGCTTTATTGACTACGCTCGTAATATAATAAGTTCATTACAGCCGGTATTTTTCCATGCTAATCATTAATACTCCCCCGTTTTCACGCTTTATCCTGGTCGCCGCTTTTATCCTTAGTGCTTGTTCCTATTTGCCTCAAGGACAAACCAACGATAAGAAAATCATTGAGCAAGTCAACAGGATTTTTACTGTTTTAGAGCAACCTAAACAGGATAGTATCCAAACCGTCAATGAACAGGCAGAAAAACTGTGGATACGAAGACCCGGTGAAGAACGGGGAGAACGAAAAGACTTACCAATAAGTCATGAACAACAACAAACCATTAATGAAGCACTGACAGAGTTAGGACTGATAAAAGAAATATACCCACAAGCTGAAAAGTACGATGCCGTTCTGGTTCTGGGTTGTCGAGCCCATGGGATGCTGAATCGTCTTGATTTTGCACTAAAACTCAAAGAAAAAAACATCAGTTTAGGTCAGCTTTTCATCCTGGCCGGAGAACGACAGTTAGGTGATATGGACCGACTCAGCACACTAAAGATCCCTAACGCATTTGAAACCATGCCCAGAAAAACAGAAATAGATATAGCCAGAATATTTCTGGCAATGAAAAACTCTCAACTGAAGGGACTGAATGCATCGGTGACAAAAACACCTGCTCCGCAAGGAAGATCACGACCGGATACAGAAGACACCGTTCGTCAGTGGCTGGCAGACAATAAGGATAGAAAAGAAACAAACCTGCTGGTCATATCCAACCAGCCCAATATTCCTTATCAGGATGTCGTTGTAAAAAAGATTCTTCAGCCACTAGGCTATAGCATCGAAACCGTAGGCCCGGCCATTGATCATGACCTTTCCATGTTTGATCGGCTTAACGCCCTACATATGTGGTTAAAATTCGGACCGGCCTCACTGTCCCCAGACAGTCATCCATGATGAATCGATGCCCAGCTGCTTTAATATCCGGGCCACCACAAAATTCACCATGTCATCCACGGTTTTAGGCTGCTGATAAAATCCCGGGGAAGCCGGCATGATGACGCTTCCCATACGGCTCAGTTTCAGCATATTTTCCAGATGGATCGCAGACAAAGGCATCTCTCTCGGCACTAATACCAGAAGCCGGCGTTCTTTTAAGGCAACATCTGCTGCCCGCTCTATCAGGTTATTACTAGCTCCGCAGCTGATGGCAGATAACGTTCCCATACTACAGGGACAAATAACCATTCGGTTCCAGCACCCACTGCCGGATGCTACCGGTGCAGTCCATTCGCGATTGCCCAATAAACGTATTTGCCCTTCGGTCGCCCTGACACTTTCAGATAAAAAATGTATAGCAACTTCTTTTGATTCAGGCAAAGTCATATCCATTTCTATCGCCAGCACATCCCGTGCCGCATCCGATATCATCAGAAAAACCTGCTGGCGGGCCATAACTAACGCCTCCAACAACCGCAACCCATAGGGCACACCTGATGCACCAGTAATGGCTAACACTACCGCTTCTTTATTCGGAATGGTTCGCCCTGATGTTAGGGACATGTCAGTCCCTGATGTGTACTGTCGGACTGTTGCCCGACAGAAAATTTTTCTGATAATACAGACTTCAGTTTTTCATGGATACGATCAAATCCGCCATTACTCATCACCACGATGTGATCACCCGCTTTAGCGGTTTTACCGATATAGTCCACAATATCATCGGTTGTCTCCATGATAGTGGCGGGTACCGGACTGTGTTGCGCCATTTCATCCATATTCCATGGCAATCCTTCCGGTTTGAACCAGATAGCTTCTGAGGCGGCATGTGTTGACTGAGCTAACGTTTTTTGGTGTATGCCCATCTTCATGGTATTAGATCGGGGTTCAATGACCACCCGTATTCGCTCTTTTCCTACATTAGCCCGCAGTCCTTCCAGAGTCGTGGCAATAGCAGTGGGATGATGAGCAAAATCATCATAAAGTCGAACATGCCCGATCTCAGCCAGCAGTTCCATGCGTCGCTTCACACCGGTAAAAGCACTCAATGCTTCACAAGCCACCCCTGGTAAGACTCCCACATGACGGGCGGCGGCTATAGCAGCCAGAGCGTTATGCATATTATGCTGGCCGGTCTCAACCCATTGGACAGTTCCTGCCAGTTTTCCATTATGCTTCACCTCAAAATAGCTGCCATCTTCTTTTACTGCCCGATACTGCCAGTCACTGCCGCCAATACGCTCCACTTCCGACCAACACCCCATAGACAGCATTTCATCAATGGCCGGAACGCTTTGCGGAACAATAATCCGTCCGGTTTGTGCAATGGTACGGACAAGATGATGAAACTGCTTCTGAATGGCATGAAGGTCATCAAAAATATCCGCGTGATCAAATTCCAGATTATTGATGATCAACGTTCTTGGGTGATAATGAACAAATTTCGACCGCTTATCAAAAAATGCCGTATCGTACTCATCCGCTTCCACCACAAAAAACGGGCTGTTTCCCAATCGTGCAGAACAGCCAAAATTCTGAGGCACACCACCGATAAGGAAACCCGGCTCCATGCCAGCGTAATCCAAAATCCACGCCAGCATACTGGAAGTGGTTGTTTTACCATGAGTCCCTGCAACAGCCAGTGGCCACCGGTCTTTCAGGAGATAACGGGAAAAAAAGGCCGGGCCGGAGGTATAGGGAAGCCCTTGATCCAACACATATTCCACTGAAGGGTTGCCCCGTTTCAGCGCATTTCCAATAATGACCAGATCCGGTGACGGTTTCAGATGGCTCACCTGATAACCTTCCTGCAACCGGATACCTGCTTTTTCCAGCTGCGTACTCATGGGGGGATAGACCTGCTGGTCTGAACCGGACACCTGAAAACCCATTTCCCTGGCCAGCAGAGCCAAGCTTCCCATAAACGTACCGCAAATCCCCAAAACATGTATGTGCATGAGCAAATCCCTGATACCGGGCAATCAACGATCCGTTATCACGAATCGACAAAAAAACAAGATAAAATCACTTTTATTCACAGAATACAAAAAGCTAATTGTCGTCTGTTTGTGCGCAACTTATGATATAACGGATTACACTCTAATACTCAAGGCAATAACGGTATCCGTATACCGTCTATTTATTGTATACCTTTCTGGCCAGAGTGAAGTCACCAGCATCCCTGACAAACACAGGAAGTCGAATGAATCCGAAAAATGCGCTTTATGCACAATCCGGTGGGGTTACCGCAGTTATTAACACCAGCGCCTGCGCTGTTATCGAAACAGCCCGGCGTTACCGCAAAAAAATCAATACCGTTTACGCAGCTCATAATGGCATTTTAGGTGCTTTACAGGAAGAACTGATTGATACCGGGCGGGAAGACCCAGAATCTATTGCCGCTCTTTTCCGGACCCCCGGCGGCGCTTTTGGTTCTTGTCGTTATAAGATGCAACCTTTTCAAAATGACAGATCTGAATACATCCGACTCATTGACGTTTTTAAGGCTCACGACATTGGCTACTTTTTTTACAATGGCGGCAATGATTCCATGGATACGGCTTATAAGATATCCCAACTCAGTCAGGAAATGGGATACCCTCTGACCTGTATTGGTATTCCAAAAACCATTGATAATGACTTGTGTGTCACGGATAACTGCCCGGGATTCGGCTCCGCTGCCAAATATCTGGCCATCTCTACTAAGGAAGCCAGCCATGATATTGCATCCATGTGCAAGACCTCTACCCAAGTCTTCGTTATGGGGGTCATGGGACGAAATGCCGGCTGGCTGGCTGCGGCAACAGGACTGGCAGCAACAGAGCGGGATGACCCTCCTCATATTATTGTCTTCCCTGAAGTCACCTTTGATGCAGAACGCTTTCTCAAAAAAGTGCAAGACACCGTTAATCAATACGGATATTGTGTGATAACGGCCTCAGAAGGCGCCAGAGACGAAACCGGAGATTTTCTTTCTGCATCCACAACCGTTATTGACTCTTTCGGCCATCAGCAACTGGGTGGTGTGGCTCCCGTATTATGTGACATGATCAAACAACGGCTGGGTTACAAATATCACTACGCCGTTGTCGACTACCTGCAACGTTCTGCCCGCCATATCGCGTCACGTACGGATGTAGAACAAGCTTATGCCGTAGGGCAGGCTGCTGTGGAAATGGCTGTCACCGGTAAAAATGCCGTTATGCCGGCTATCGTCAGGGAATCCGATGCGCCTTACCGTTGGTCCATTGGTGAAGCTCCATTAGCCGACGTAGCCAATACCGAGAAAAAAATGCCCATGGAATTTATTTCCAAAGACGGCTTTGGCATCACAGACTATTGCCGGGATTATTTGCGCCCTCTGATTGAAGGAGAGGAATATCCTCCTTATTTAAACGGCCTGCCTCGCTTTGTGAAACTTCGGAAAATTTTTGAATCTAAACGTTTACCCCCCTTTTCCAAACAGAAAGTTTTGGAAGAAAAGGTACTCCAGAAACAAACAGTTTGTCCGGCGGACAGTGGGAAACATACGAGCATGGCCTGATAGCTAAAGAGTGGCTCAGATTTTTAATAACATGAGTCACTCTATAAAAATTCTTTTTCCCCTGCAAGTGAGTTGAAAAAACAATAATTGTCCCCATATTAAATGATGTCAGACGGGCAAAAGCAGCCTGACATCATTGAATGACCTGTTCCAATGAAGGGTCAATTTTTACATATTGCTCAACTGAGGATATGACTATGCGTACTATCGAATTTGATCTCAGCCCATTATACCGTTCCAGTATTGGTTTTGATCGTGTCGGTCAACTGCTCGAAAACCTAAAAACAGGTTCCAGCCAGAGCAGCTACCCTCCTTATAATATTGAACGACTAGATGACGACACTTATCGTATTTCCATGGCGGTAGCCGGTTTCAGTGATAACGAACTGGATATTGAAACACGAGAAAATGTACTGGTTATTCAGGGTAACAAAAAACAGGCCGATGAAAGTCGTCAATACCTTTATCAGGGCATTGCCGAAAGAAGCTTCGAGCGTCGTTTCCAACTGGCTGACTATGTTAAAGTTATCGGTGCTCGTATCGTTAACGGCTTATTGCACATCGAACTGAAACGGGAAATTCCCGAAGCTATGAGACCCCATAAAATTGCCATTCAGGATGGTAATTTAATTGAAAGTGAAAAAGAGCCGTCTTTAATCGAAGAAAAATCCGATAAAAAAGTAAAAATATCCTAAACCATACAGACCTTTGACCACAGTGAAAAGGGCAGCGTAAATGCCGCCCTTTTTATTGTATATCAGCATCAGAGGATGTGACGTACACTGAAAAAGACTGTTGGTTTTCTACAGTGATCATCTGCAATATACGGCCTGAAAAAGGCTGCCCTTCCTCATAGAACTGTAAATAGAAACAAATAATAGGAAAAACCGTAATATTTTCTTCCGGTCGAGTGAATTTAAATTCAAAACACCATAAACAATCAGAAATCGATTCCAGACACTCAGGATCTATACCGTCATTAATCAACCTCCATTTTTCTATAACTTGATTTTTACTGACCGTAGATAATCGCTCCTTCGGTGAGGAATATTCTTTTATTTTACAATTATCAAGAGAAAAAACGGGGAAATTTAAACACCCTAACGAATCAGAAAGTACTAAAACATCTGTGGATATATCAAGTAATACATATTCCTCATCTTTTGTTGAACAACAGCGAAGGTTTTCCTCATCATTTTTTTTCGTAAAATAAAAAGACGCCTTTTCGTTTCTATAACAAACTTTTGTACATCTGTGATCTGACTTATCTGAGTGTTCAACAAAATCATCCTCTGTCTGACTCCATATTTTACTTTTCTCCCGCAATACCTTCTGCCCCATTTTTCTAATCTCTTCGCTCATAATACGCAAAGGCAATAATACGGGATCAGTATTGGAAGGGGGTGACTTTCTCTCTGCCTTAATCATATGTTCACTGGGAACACCCGAATTTTCTAAATATTCAAGGTACGTAGACTCCATTAATTGTTTCAAGCATTCCGAATTAAAATAAGAAACTTTATGATTTTGATGTTTTTTCCTTAAATCAATATCAAAATCACAGTGCTTAGATTCACGTTGCTGATGCCTTATCATCAAACTTTCATCCCATTTTTCTGCTGATTTTGTTTCTCGCCACACTAAAATTAAACAACCTTTTTTTATATTTTTTGTTGTTTTATCAACGGTATAACTTTTAAAGATATACGGATTATCTATTTCGACAGTTGAATATACCAAGGAGAAAGGAAAAAAAACCAAAGAAAATGCCATACACCAGTCTATCTTTTTTAATAAAAAAAACAACATAAAAAAAACACCATCATTATTTTTTTAATTAATGAAGCAGACAGTGTAGAAGCTATTTTGAATTTATTAAATAAATTAAGCTTTATCGATAGTGATAACTTTTTGTCCAGCCAAATACTTCACGAATGCTTCGATTACGCAATATCAACGCTGGCAAAGACACACCAACTGCTAGAGCTAAAATAACAAATAACGCAGTCAGCCCATTACTGACTGTCTGATATAATAATTCCGGCGCAGGCTCCGGACTACGGGTAATTTGCATTAACCCCATCATCGCCCGATAGGCTGAAATTCCGGGCACCATCGGTATCACAGCAGGAACCATAAATACCATAGTGGGTGAATTCACCCAGTGAGCGATACGAATACTGATCAATCCGCCAAAACAAACGGCTATAAAGGTAGCAACCACTAACTCCACACCATAATACAGAGCAACGATTCTCAAGCCATAAAGCAGCGCAGACAACAAAGCTACAGCCCAAAGAGCCCGCTTAGGAACAGAAAACATCACTGCAAAACCCAAGGCAGCCACAATAGCCCATGAGCATTTATTAACGACCAGCAATAACATGTCCATGATTATGCGATTCCCAATAATGCAGAACTGATCACCATCCCTAGGGCAATCACAAAGGCGATAACCGAACCGAAGATTACCCGAGCCTGCCCCGTCACAATATGTCCCTGCAACAAATCAATGACGCCACAAATCAAAGGAGCTCCGGGAATAAGAAACAAGACTGATGTCGCTACAGCTACTTCCGGATCAGCGCCCACATGAAAGACAATCCCCAACCCGCTTAGCCCGCTTGCGACAATAGCCGCACAACAGATACTCAATGGCAGGTTATAACCTTTACCCAACAAAAAAGACTTTACCCAAAATCCGGACACGGTTGCCGTACCGGTCAATAACATAGCTAAAATATCTCCACCGTTAAGAGAGCAAAAAGCAATACCTGCTAAGGTAACCATTGTTTTCACCAGCCAGGAAGGATAACGGGGCAAATGTTTAAGCTGTTCAATTTCCTTTGCTGTTGTTACCAGATCCAATTCTTTCTCACAAATATTCCAACTGAATGTACTGATGCCAGCCACAATACCCAAATGAACATCATGACGCTGTACTTTTCGAAATGCGGTAAACTCCAGCCCGGAATTCAAGGGGTCAAGTACTGTCAGAGTAATACCTGAAAAGGAAAAAAGCGTTTCCAGCTGATAGCCGAATGCCTTTGCCATCCGGCTTACATTACGGTTAACGCGTTCAGTATGAGCACCGCTGGACAGCAATAAAACGGCTACATCCAGTAACATATCCGTGCATTTTTGCAGGCGTAAAACAGAAGATGGACCGGATTCCATAATAAGAGTTTCTATAAACTGGCAAATAGGAAAGGATAAATACGTTATAAGCTACTATCGTAAAAAACTGATGGTTGGAAAGTATATCAAACCCAGATCAAAGTTACTTGTTTCTCAGACCATTTTGTTGCTGTATTTTCTTGACTGAAGTCACCTTTCCAAAACGTTCTGTTGCATGGATACGTTCAATATCTGTATAAAACCGATATCCGTTCCGACCGCTCTTTTTTACTTCGTACATTGCTTCATCAGCTGCTTTTATTAAAGCATCGGAATCTTTTCCTGCGACAGGATAATCTGCGATGCCAATACTGATGCCTACCTGTCGCTTTTCCTTTCCCAAAGTGTGAGGCTCCTTCATTACCCGCATAATCTTATCTGCCACCAATTTCACGTCATCCGATGACGCCATATCATCCAGAATAATAGCAAACTCATCGCCTCCCAGTCTGGCCACCATATCGCCTTCACGAATGCATCCTCGTAAACGCCCGGCAATACTCACTAATAAGGCGTCTCCCATATCATGGCCGAGAGTATCATTGACTTGCTTGAACTTATCCAGATCAACAAACAGAACAACAGTAGACCTACATCGTCGTTCGCTGCGAGCGATAGAGGCAGCCAGAAACTCATAAAATAACGTACGGTTTGCCAATCCGGTCAGGCTGTCATACTTCGCCATACGGATCAGTTGTTCCTCCATTTTTCTGCGCTCGGTAACATCATGAAAAACCAGCACCGCACCGGAAATCACTGATTTTTCACCGTGCATAGGAGCCATGCTGAACTCTATAGGAAAATTATGCCCTGAGTATGTCGTCATCCATCCTGATGACTGGCATTTTTTACCCTGCATCAGACACATTTGTATCATGCCGTCATTCTGATCATCATGAGAATCTTTTCCCTCAGGCAGAAAGGACTGCAACGACTCTCCCAAAATAGCTTCTTCTTTCCCTTCAACCATACGACAGGCAGCTGGGTTGATAAATGTGATATCTCCCCAGACATCAAAGCCTATAATGCCTTCATCAGCACAATCCAGTAATAACCGGTTTTTCCGACTGGCCCATTCCAGTTTTTTGGACATATCAAACAACGCTTGTCGTTGTTTTTCCAAAGCCAGAAACACTTTCACCTTACCTAAAAGAATATCCGGGTTCACTGGCTTAAACAGATAATCCACAGCACCTGCTTCATACCCTTTGCACACATAGGTATTTTCTTTACTGATCGCCGTCACAAAGATAACAGGGATGCTCGCCGTTTCACTGTTGCCATGAATCAGCTCAGCTGTTTCAAACCCGTCCATCTCAGGCATCTGGACATCCAGCAGAATCACGGCGTATCGGTGGTGGATCACCATGGATAAAGCCTCAGCACCGGAATCAACAGTATGGATATCCGCCCCCAGAGGTTTCAGAACTTTTTTCATGGCCAGAAGATTTTCCGGACGGTCATCCACCACCAGTATTTTTATCGATCCAGCACCGGTACTTTTTGGCATGTGATTCTTGCCGGTGGATTCATCCATGATTGCCATCACTCCCCGATTGTTCAAAACAGCTCATCCGCGTAATTGACGCCTGTGGTTATTTTTTCTGGTACAACCGCTGCTCAACATCCATAACTGCCAGTCGGGAAAAAGATTCGCAGATATGCACCGTTTCCTGTTTACCAATACACAACACCCCTAAAGGATCCAAGCTGTCCACCAGCAAACGGACAACTTGCGCCTGAAGCTGCTCATCAAAATAAATCAGCACATTACGACACATCACCAGATTCATAGAGCCAAAAGAGCTGTCAGTAGCCAGATTATGATCAGAAAACACAATCTTATCCGACAGAAAATCTGCCATAACCCGATAGGATCCCCGCTTCGGCATGTAATCCTGCAAACTTTTTTTGCCGCCGGCCGCCCGATAGTTTTTTTCATAAAGAGGCATATCACAGGTCGGATACTTTCCGGCGACGGCTGTCGTCAAAGCCGCATCATTAATATCCGTTGCATAAATACAGCACCGATCCAGCAACCCTTCCTCCTCCAGCAAGATAGCCATGGAATACACTTCCTGACCCGAGGCACAACCGGCATGCCAGATTTTAATAAAGGGATACGTTTTCAGAACCGGAATGACCTTTTCCCGAAGCAATAAAAAAAAGTCCGGATCGCGGAACATTTCTGTCACCACCACGGAAAGAGCTTCAAGAAAGCGGACAAATAATGACCTGTCATACAGTATCGCAGGAATTAACTCACTGATATGCTGCCATCGTCCTTCTTTTTCCATAAACCGGTCGATACGACGCTTCACGGAAGCTGAGGCATAGCGTCGAAAATCATATCCGTAGTATTGCTGGATTCCTTCCAGCAATAACGCCAGCTCCAAATCCTGCAGAGGCTGCTGCTTATTCATCGCGTTAACCACCGGTGCATCAAGGCCATCAACCGATTAATTATTATGGGTTTAGCCAAATAATCATCTGCTCCGACGGCCAGACACTTCTCCCTGTTCTCTGACATGGATTTAGCGGTCACGGCAATAATGGGCAGGGTCGAAAAAGACGGCAAGGCACGAATCTTTTCAATAGCTTCATAACCATCCATCACCGGCATCATAATATCCATTAATACCAACTCAATATCTTCATCTTCTTTGAGTTTTTCCAGTGCGGTTCTCCCGTTATCTGCAATGACCACATCCATGTCGGCTTCCTGTAGAACGCGGGATAACGCGAATACATTCCTCAGATCATCATCCACCAGCAGTATTCTGTGTCCGGCCAGCGCTGCCTTAATATCCGGATCTACGGCTTCGGATACGTAGTCCTCATTATCATGGGATGTTTCAGGTTCCTTCGCCGCCTTAACCGATCGTTGTATTTCCTGTAACAGGCGCTTTTCACCGCCTTCTTCCTGCATCACAACCGTACAGTCAAATGCCTGCAAGGATTTATACTGTTGTTCATCCGGCAGACTTTCAGTATAAATGACAACCGTTGGCTGGAGTTCCTCATTCTGAGATTCTGTAAGAAAGTTAAATCCCTCATCGACGCTGTCCATAACCACACAGGCATATTGTGTTGTTTTCAATGTTTCCCGCACAGCATTCACCGAATCCACAAAATGAACCGCCTCTCCATTTGCCTTTAATAAAGACTGAATCTCCTGTTGTCTTTTCTTATGAGAAAAACAGGCCAATACATCTGCAACACCAGAACAGGGTACTTGACTCACACTATCTGCCTTTTCAGGTGTTCCTGCTCCGGATGGAGACGGTATATCCGAGTCATTTTTAGCGGTCACTTGGTGTTCTGTAATGTTTTTTGTTTCTGGTTGATCATCAGTCTGGGCATCAACATCTGGTACTAACGTGCATTTTTGTCCCTGAGGCAACAACAACGTAAAGGTTGTTCCACGTCCCTCCTCACTCTCCACTTCCACAAAGCCTCCCAATAAAGCAGAAAACTCCCGGGAAATGGCCAACCCCAGCCCGGTTCCGCCGTATTGCCGGCTGGTAGAGCCATCGGCCTGACGAAAGGCTTCAAAAACTAACGGCTGCTTTTCTTTGGGAATGCCGATACCGGAATCCTTAACGGCAAACGCAATATAACGTTGTGTACCAAATTTTGAAGGTCGGTCAACCGATGAAACAATGACAGCGATTTCTCCCTCATGGGTAAATTTAAAGGCATTGGACAGGAAATTCTTTAATATCTGCATCACCCGCTGGCTGTCCGATAAAATACTCACCGGCACATTGCCATGAATATCCACAATAAAATCCAACCCCTTATTACCGGCCAGCGGATTGAACAAATCGCGGATATTCTGGGCCAACTCCTCGATCACCATCTCTTCAAGGGTGACTGTCATCTTTCCAGCTTCCACCTTGGAAAGGTCAAGAATATCATTGATTAACATCAGCAATTCCTCCCCTCCCTTGTGAATAACCTGAATGGATTCCAACTGATCTTCCGTCAGGTTTTCTTCATCGTTATCTCCCAGCATCTGAGATAACAGCAGCAGTGAATTCAACGGAGTTCTCAGTTCATGGGACATATTGGCCAGGAATTCCGATTTATACTTGCTGGCCTGTTCCAATTCTTTTGCTTTCTCTTCCAAAGCCTGACGAGATGACTCAATGTCTATATTCTGGCGCTGAATTTCTTCCGTCTGTAGCGTCAACTGTTGGCTTTTTTCTTCCAGATCATGGTTGGATACCTGCAATTTTTCACTTTGTGCCTTTAATTCTTCGCGGGACTCCTCAAGAATCATTGCCCGTTTTTCCAGCTCGTCATTCACGGCCTTTAGCTCTTCCTGCTGCTCCTGCAATACCGCTGACTGCTGCGTTGTTTTCTCCAATAAAGCATCCGCACGCGTCCGGTATTGTACGGAATTCAGGGAAATAGCAATGTTTTCAAGAGCATGATCCAGAAAATCCGATTGTTCATGGGTTAATTCACGAACCATCACCAGCTCAATCACCCCTTTAAGTTCATCCTTAAAGACCAGAGGTACCTCGGTAATACTGACCGGAACACTTTTTCCCGCACCTGAGGTAATTCGCAGGGCACTTCCGGATAACTCGCGGACACAAATCCGCTGCTTATCCTGACCCGCCTGCCCTACCATTCCTTCTCCCAAACCGAAAGACAGGGGCTGAGGTTTATCCGCATACCAGGCGTAAGTTCCCATACGGTGCAAACGTCCATCATCCTGATGAAAGACATACAGGGCTCCCATTTCAACACCCAGATAGCGGCATAGATAATTGACGATATTGTTACAAAACCGCGACAGCTCCTGCTGGCCCAGAATACAATCGTTAAGTCCGGCTTGCCCTGCCTGTAACCACTGGCGACGTTCGTTATCATTGCTGACCTGACGCAGCGTATTCGTCATATCCGCGAAACAACTACTCAGTTCATAGATTTCCCGGTTACCCGTCAAGACTGTGCTGTGCACATAATCTCCGGCGGACACTCGCCGAACCCATGATGTTATCGTCCTTACCGGTTTAACGATGCTTCGTGTGACAAGGGCCGCAATAACCATCACCAATATCAGTGTTAGGATGACAATATAAAGGATACGTATGCGGAATTCATAAACACGGGCAAAGGCAACATCTTCATCTATTTCAGAAATCACCGCCAAAGGGGTTCCCGCCAGATTCAGATGATGATAGGTACCTAAAACGGGGCTTCCCATCATTCCCTGATAGCGGCTGATATGAGCGCTTTTATCCGTCGAAGAAGACATCAGCGAGCTTGCGTGATCGTGCCCATCTTCAGGATCGTACTCATTTTCAGAATTTCTAACTGTGCCTTCACTAACAGTGGATGCATGATCATGATCACTTCGTTCTCCACCATGGCCAGAATAGCCCGGCACATAAAAAATACTGTGATTATCCAGCTCTTCTTCTATATATTCGCCACTATCCTCGTCCAGATACCTTTCCCACTGGCGGAATAATTCGGTTTTTTTTACAGCTTGTCTATTCTTGAACAAAGCGATTTTATTGGAATGAATTCCTCCCTGCCGCCCTACAATGTAAGATACCGTTTTATCGCTTTCGCTAGCCCGATCTGCATGCTCAAAAATACGGGACAAATAATTGACATTCAACGCGGCAGCAATAAATCCTACCGGTTGTTTGTCATAATTTTTGAGCGGAAAAATAAAAAAACTGATGTCTTTATTGTTTGCCGGTGGATAGCTACCAGCACTAGCATAACGGGGCTCTGCTGATGCAAGCACTTCTCCTAGCTTTTCAGCCAGCCGGGTTTCAGCCAGCAACGCATGGTTAAGCAGGTTTTTACCCAGATCATCCCGACTTTTTACCGTAAATAATACATTTCCCTCATCATCACCTATAATCACATCTTCGTATTTATCAAAGTTCACCAGATGGAAAAATTCGTCGAAATAGTCCTCGATTAATAGGTGGTATTCAAAACTTTCCACAAAGGCAGCAGGCGTATCCTCGCTGGACTGAATCCCATTTTGCATCTGGGATATCAATTGTTCAGCCAGGGGAATCACTTCTGTCACGTGATGTGCAACGTTCTGATAGGAATCCAGTATTTCTTCTGTGAGATAAATATTGAGCCGGGATAACTCATTGAAACGACTTTTTATGATAGCTTCTCTGCCTTCCTGATATTCAATGAATCCAATCACCGTAAGCGGACCCACAGAAAGCACCATAAACCAGCCAAACAGGATCATTGCCAACGACAGCTTACGACAATTTTTACGCGGAGTGCTATCCATACTATTTGCTCCGGAATCAAGGCATAACAACCTAATACCCTTAATGCAGATATATTAAAGGTTGTCTTTATTGCATCGTTATTTTTCGTGAAAGGTTTAGGAGAAAAGCAGGAAAAGTTCACAGCAATAACCAATCAAAATGGTAAAAACTATCTATAATTCCCCATCAGTAATAACTGACGAGAGTTGATACGGACGATTATTTTGCTTAAATATCCATTACAAACTACAGCAGCTTTTTTACTCTCGTTTATCATTAACGGTCTGTACAGTGTTTTTTTCTTGCCAGAAGCAAAAGCAGATTTTCGGGAAGGGCTTGACCTGCTTTTTTCAGATACCCCTTATTTACAGTTCACCCGTCCCCTTGATACAAAAGACCTTGCTCAGGAATTACTGGCCTCCGTAGTCGATTCCACCTCTGATTCTCCTGAATTTAATTTTATTAATACAAATCATGCCTCAGCAGTGCTACGGCATATGTTAGAAACTACTAAAGATGAAAGCAGTCCTTTTTTTATTCAAGCCTGTTATTTAACGGCAATGTTACCAGCTATTCCCGGAAAACCCTGCAGCTCATTGTGCCGTGCCAGTTATCTAAGACGTGCCCATAAAAAGCTTGTAGAAAAAGAGAAAATGGAACGACTGCCAATAAGCAAACAACTATCAGATAATTTATCATCAATAACAGAATCAGCGGATGAGTGTTATACCCGTTCCCATTTGTGGAAATATCCTCCCATAGGAATCAGCCCCAACCAACATTTAGCAAACCTCTATATGAATGCCGCCATTGAGCTATACACCTTAGCAATAAAAAAACAAGACAATGAAGAAAATAATGTCACAGCTATAAAAAATCAGTACCGGTTAGGATGCTGTCTTCTTCAACAACATAAAAAAGACAAAGAACAAATAGAAAAAATTTTTCAAAGAATTAAAGATGATTTTCCTCTTGCCAGTTACCAACTAGCTAACAATTTTTTAGAAAAAGATAATGAACAATCTGTCTCTACTGCCAAAATTTTATGTCAAAAGACCATAACTTTATCGTGTCCACAAGCTAATATTTTACTTTACCATCTGTTAAATCAAGATCCTTACGAACTGGAACAACAAAGAGGTATGATGTTTCTGTATAGAGCAGCATTGACTTGTCATCCTAAGGCTCTATTGATGCTTGGACGGCTGGAACTTCAGAAACAACAGCAAAGCGGGCAAATCAATAAAGACTATAAACCGATTAAACGTGCTATCGGGTTCATTAAAATGGCTAATCAATATGGCTCTGCTGAAGCAGCTTGTTATTTAGCACGCTTAACGATTCACTCCATTCCTCTCAATAAATCTCAATCATCATACTTGGCAACCTTTTTGTTTCTCAATCCCTCATATGGAACACTCCCGGTTCATCAAAACATTATGACTCAACTAATAAATAACGAGAACACCAATTTTTATAACCTTCTTCACAAATTATTTAATACTACGTCAGAATCCTGGAATCCTGACGTAATAGGATTAGCAATGAAATGGTATCAATCCGGTTCCCCTGTCGAAAGCTACAAAGATAAATATCTCTGGTGTCGTGAAAAATTAAAATACATCAACAGTAACTTACACCTCTGACCCTTATGTTTCTGTTAATATTTCATCTCACATTACCAAATCATGTTTTGCCTGCTCATCAGCATGATACGATGAGCGCACCAAGGCACCACTTGCCACTTTAGTAAAGCCCATTTCCCTCGCCACGTTTGCCAATTCAGCAAATTCATCCGGATGGACAAATCGCTTGACCGGAAGATGGTGACGAGACGGCTGTAAATATTGCCCAAGCGTTATCATATCCACACGGTGAGCACGCATATCTTCCATCTCAGCAATAATCTGCTCATTGGTTTCCCCCAGCCCTAGCATCAAGCCGGATTTAGTTGTCACAGAAGGATTGCGTTCCTTATATTTTTGAAGCAATGTCAGGGACCACTGATAATCAGCACCGGGTCTGCTTTGCTTGTAAAGAGCCGGAACCGTTTCAAGATTATGGTTAAAAATATCCGGTGGCGTTTCACTGAGGATATCGAGGGCAACATCCATCCGTCCCCGAAAATCAGGCACGAGGATCTCTATTTGAGTAGAAGCAGTCCGATGACGGATTTCTTTAATGCACTCGGCAAAATGCCCTGCACCGCCATCCCGCAAATCATCACGGTCAACGGATGTGATCACTACATATCTAAGCCCCATATCTGCAATGGCTGTAGCCAGATGAGCCGGCTCTTTTTCATCCAGCGGGTTAGGTCGGCCATGGGCCACATCACAGAAAGGACAGCGGCGGGTGCAAATATCCCCCATAATCATGAAAGTTGCTGTTCCGCCATGGAAGCACTCTCCCAGGTTGGGGCAAGACGCCTCTTCACAAACCGAGTGCAGACCGTGCTGCCGTAATAAACGTTTAACACGGCTAACCTGCGGCGACGCCGGAATTTTAACCCGCAGCCAGTCGGGTTTTTTGAGCATAGCTTTTTTGTCCGTCGGAATAACCTTAATAGGAATACGAGCCACTTTATCCGCACCACGGAGCTTTTCCCCCTGCTTAGGGCGCTTTACAACACAAGACGCCTTAGACACTGTATCAGTTTTACCCAACAATACACGATTATCCGAAGAAACAGACATTCCCGCCTCACTCCACTATAAAATAAAAGAGTCTAACAGATAACACCTCTACAAATAACGGGCAGTCTCTTTTTAACAGGCAGCACGCGTATCCTCTGATCGGCTTTCCTATAAAAGAGTATCACTATTTACCATAAAATATGGATGTCGTTAAACCACACATATTAACAGAAAGCGAAAAGCAAACCCTAAAAAATAGATTCGCAGAAAATAAATTAATTTATGAACAAAACTCACTATACGAAGTCTAATCCATATAATAAAAAAAGGAGATGTAATTATGTTAAAAAAAAATCTGGCTTTACTTGCTTTATTAATAATTCCCGCCTTGTCATTCTCAAGCCCGGAAACAATAAAAATAACAGTAAAAGATGATTATTTTCAAAAAGTTAGATTAATTGCAAGCCATGAAAAAGATACAGATCACTATTCTGTAAAATTAAAAGACAAATTTGCTGCGAAAGAGAAAAAGAAAGAGAAAAAGAAAAAACCAGAAATCACTTTTTCTTCAAAAAGTACTCTTTCAAAAGAGCATATTTTTAATGAAGAATGGCAACAAGAAATGATAGCCATCATTAAAAGCCATCAAACCTTATTATTTAATCAAAGCGGCAATAGTAATGGCCTGAACAAATCTCAATTGCAGGAGTACAATGGTTTTAGTATGCCTTTTGTCACTTTTCCTGACATTGAATATGTAAACCCGAATAGTCACCCTGTTGCCTTTCGACATGAAGGTAATGACCGGTATTTAATTGTTTACCATAGGGAACGAGCTATGGATGATCAGAAACCCGATCAGGAACCCGTTCACGAATACTGTCATATACACTTTTATATGGGTTGCAGCACAGAAGGTGAAGAACAAACCTATTCCTTTATTCACGATAACAAGAAAAAGCCATTCAAAATGGTTATGAAAAATTCCGTAAAAGGCGAACCTTTACTCAAAACATTGACGGTTCAATAATCCGAATCAAAATCACAGGGTTACACGCTGATATAGTACATACATATCTATGTCCATATCAGCTTTTCCCTGTCATTTGATCACATTCTTAGGCAGCGTGTTTTTCCATTACACAGGAATAGCCCAGCATTTCAGCAAAACTGTTTAATAAACTATCCTTTGCCTGTTGCCACGACACTTTTTCTGGCGCCAGGTCATTCAACTGGGTTACGGGCAAATCAGGGTAGCCACAAGGATTAATTCGACGAAAAGGAGAAAGATCCATATCCAGATTAAAACTTAAGCCGTGATAGGAACACATTTTACGGATACGCAGGCCCAGGGCAGCAATTTTAGCCCCGTCCACATAGACTCCGGGAGCGTCCCTTCGGGAAACAGCCTTAATATCATACTGAGATAACATATTGACAACACTACTCTCAAGGCCTGAAACCAATATTCTTGGACCAAGATGCATTCTTCGGATATCCAGAAGGAAATAAAAAACCAGCTGTCCTGACCCAGGATAGGTAACCTGCCCTCCGCTGTCCGTTTTAATGACAGGAATATCAACAGGACAGAGGACATGCTCAGGCTTTCCTGCCTGGCCTAACGTAAAAACAGGATCATGTTCCAAAATCCAGATTTCATCTTCTGTATGAAACGTTCGCTGATCCGTAAAGGTTTTCATGTCCTGCCAGACAGGCTCATAAGGTTGCCGCCCCAGATTACGCACAACAAGAGTAGCCATTTTACAACACCATATGTACCCGACCGCTGTCCATCAAGGTCTTATGAATGGCCTTGAGATGAGCCTCACCGGTTGCCCGAATGGTCACCAGCACGGAAAGATATTTTCCGGTTCGGCTTTCCCTTATCGTAGTGACGCCATTAAAATCCGGCGTATGCTGACGAATACACTCGACAACAAAGGCTTCAAAATCAGGGGCTGCTGTCCCCACGATGCGAATAGGGTAATCACAGGGAAACTCTATTTTAGGCGACTCCTGAGAAGAAGAATCAGTTATATTCATCAGTTTTATTTACCATTGCAAAAAAACAGCATAAAACGCCGTTTCTCACCTGTTAACTATTTCACAATAAATCCTGAGGACAATACTGGAATACTTAAAGATACCAAAGGATATGAAGGAGGCGCTATCATGAAAGGTTAATATGACCAGACACGAAGCTCCGAAAGCCCCGATTATCTGGAAAACCAGATATCCGGGGGAACAGGCGCGACCAGCAACATCACTACTTTAAAAAGAAAAAAGACCCACATCATTCCATCAGTTAAACAACCCATGGAAGAATAGCAGAATACTATCGAGAAGACGTTTGAAAAAGCCTCCTTTTTCTACAGACTGCTGAGCTATCAGAGGCACTTCCTGTAAATCTTCATCATCCAGCATGACTTTCAGAATACCCACCTGCTGCCCTTTTTCTATAGGCGCTTCCAGATTTTTTTGCACGGCCATGATTACCTTGACCTGCTTGCTGGTTCCACGAGGCACGGTCACAATCAAGTCATTAGCGATGCCTACCGTCAGCTCACTGCTGTCACCTTTCCAAACTTTTTCAGTACGAAGTGGCTTATTACCTTTTTCTACACTAACGTTCTCGAAAAAGCGAAACCCGTAAGTCAACAAGGCTTGTGCTTCATCAGCCCGTTGTTTTTCACTTTTAGCACCTAACAAAACAGTGATTAGCCGTCGGCCATCCCTCTCTGCTGTGGCGGCCAAATGATAGCCAGTAGCCTCTGTATGCCCGGTTTTCAGGCCATCCACATAGGGATTACTCCACAAAAGACGATTTCGGTTAGGTTGCCGTGCCAACGGCTTACCGGTTTGTTTATTAATCCCATACTGATAATATTTTTCGCTGTAAATACCGTAATAATCGGGGAAATCCTGAATAATGTGTTTGGATAATAACGCTAAATCCCGTGCAGTAGAATAATGATCATTAGCAGGCCAGCCGGAAGCATTCACGAAATGAGTATTATTCAGGGTCAGTTTTTTAGCCATATTATTCATTATCTGGGCGAATGCCCCTTCAGTCCCTGCAATGTGTTCTGCTACAGCAACGCAGGCATCATTGCCCGATACGATAATGATTCCTCTTAACAACTCTTCAACGGATACCCGGTCCCCCACATCCAGAAACATAGTAGAGCCACCGATAGACCAGGCTTTTTCGCTAACGCGTACCTTACTATCACGGTTAATGTTTCCCGCTGCCAGCTCTGACTCGGCAATATACGCCGTCATCATTTTTGTCAGACTGGCCGGATGAAGGGTTTCATCAGGATTTTTAGCCGCCAGCACCTTTCCGCTGTCAGCATCCACAAGCACATAACTTTCTACCCCTATAGAGGGAGGAGAAGGAATCAACGCTGCAACCTTTGCCTGTACCTGTGTTCCGGCCAGGCACAACATCAGCATCAATCCCGCAAAACGACGTCGCACTGCAAACATTCTTTTACCTATTCAGGCAGATAATTCTGGTTATAACAACAAAATCCGATTATAACGACTCTTAAGCCATAATTTCACTGGTTAGTATGAATATTATCAATGAGTTAACAAATTATCTGCTATTCGTAAACAATATAAGGCGCTTCATAGCCAGCCCTTCCGAGCTGTTCCAGCAACAACTCCATCTGCCAGGGACTATCAAAAGGCCCCATTCTCACACGATAATCTCCCTTCCATTCTGAATCATCAGCATTTACTTTTTCTGTAATGACATTACCATTTGCGACATCGTTCGCTGAATACCCCTGAACAACTGTTGCTTTCAAGCGCTGGTTATCTAACACATCAATTCGGTTATCTCCCAGCATCTGCCTACGTAACATTTGGGCAGAATGATAATTTGGCTCTCCTGTAGTTTGTAAAAAAACCCCCGATCCGGGTTTGCCGCTGCGCAATTCAGGAAAAGCACTCGAATCAATTCCCTCAATATGCATATTAGCCATTCCTTGTTCCACCATTCCCAGTTTTCTGGCGGCCATATAAGAAACACCCAGCAGATAATCTTCCCTGAAAGGCCCTCTGTCATTCACCCGCAAGACGACAGAGACTTTATTATCAAGATTCGTCACTTTGACATAAGACAACATCGGAAGCGTTTTATGGGAAGCAGTCATTTTTTGCATATTGCAGGGTTCACCACTGGCTGTCAGCTCCCCATTAAAATCTTCTCCATACCAGACGACCTGACCGGTCTCCCGATATTCCCGGGCGGACAACAGAGGCTTATAGGTCTCATCACCTGCTTCATAAGGTGAATTGTTATAGGGTCCGTAGTCCGGCTTGGGTAAATTTTTATTAAGGTAATGGGGATTAACTGTTTTTTGTTCAGTATCAACCTTATCGATATCAGGGTCAGCGCTTTTATGGGTAGCACATCCGCCGGATAACAAAATAATGGCAATACCCCAAAAACAAGATCTCATATACCGGGAAAGCTGTTTTGCACTAACGATCCGAAAATTATCAAGTCGCAAGGGATCACCTTTTTATTTTGTTGCGGACGTCATAACCTGTTTACCGATGTCACATTTTTTATTGATGCTGTGTTTCCGGGAATCAAAACAATACCTGTTTTATCTGATTGCCTGAGCCAGCTGGTGCACAGCTAAAGCATACATACTGTTTGGATTATAGCGGGTTATGACAAAAAAATTCCAGAAACCTATCCAGTACTCTTTCCCGGTTTTTCCTTCAAAAACCATGGGAGCCACTGGTGTACCTAGAGGGACTGTCTTATGCGTAGTCCACCCGGCATGTTTCAGTCGTTGCAATGTTGAATTGGGTTTAGAACTGCCTGATGCCAGCTTCTTTCCCGTTGTCCTGCGAACTTTTGCGACCGCAGCCACTGGCTTGCCGTATTTCCAACCATGACTCTTAAGATAATTAGCTATACTAGCCATAGCGTCCGTCGGTTGCCAGATATCTGCTTTTTCATAACCTCTGTGACTAACAGCATACGCCCTGTAGCTACTGGGCATAAACTGGGGCATACCCATAGCTCCGGCATATGATCCTTTAAGATCAGACAAGTTCTTAAACTGATGCTCCCAAGTTAATAATAAAAAATGAGCCAACTCCTTTTTAAAAAAAGTGCTTCGTCGATGACCAGAGAAACTCAACGTGGACAGTGAATCAATAATATTAAAATTTCCGATTTTTTCTCCATAAGATGTCTCAACGCCTAGTATCGATACAATAACAGACGCCGAAACATGATAGCGACTTTCTATAGCATCCAGTTCCCGTTTCCAGCTTCTTTTAAATCGCTGACCACTGGCTATACGCTTGGGAGTCAAAAAAATATCCTGATAGTCTTTCCACTCCAAACGTCTTTCCGCAGGTCGATCCATTAACTCAAGAATGCGCGGTTGTTTTTTTGCCTGCTTCAGACTAAGAGTAGTAATCTGCTTCGGAATACCATGAGTACTTGCCATCTCATCCACTAACCATTGCATCTCCTGACGCTCTGCTACTGTCCATGTTCCCTCTGTTTCAGCTAGCGCACATTCACTGACAACAATCAATACACATACGGCACAAAAAAGACAACAGGCCCTGTCAATCGCTACCGTCGATGCCTCTGGCATGGGTATCATATCAATCCAAAAAACACCTAAAAAATATAATTTTACTG
>NSIT01000017.1_pt1 | contig 30647 bp, 22 predicted proteins | sample 1450681 | NCBI WGS metagenome assembly NSIT01 (sample SAMN07455404, study PRJNA386592) | invertebrate metagenome | isolation source: Endozoicomonas-like sequences binned from scallop gill tissue | host: Pecten maximus | place: United Kingdom: Lyme Bay MPA | collected 2013-06-01
ATTCGAAGTTCAGGCGCCCAACCCGTTGTACCTCCGAAAAGAAATAGAGTAGCTCCCCGTGATTATGATCGAGAGCTGTATAAAGAACGCAACCTTATGGAGAGACTGTTTCAAAAATTAAAACAATTTCGAAGGATAGCTACGCGATATGAGCGATTAAAACGCAATTATCTCGGGATGCTCCAATTAGCCGCTTCGATAATTTGGCTAGCTTAATTGAGAACGCTCCCTAGTATTTTCTTCCCCTATTGCTTCTAAACTGTGTGTGTCTTTGATCATTATCATAACTGCCCCACCTCGGATATCCCCAATTTTGTTGGTATAAAAAAACAGGATTCATACTATTTATAGAGCAAATATGTTGATTTTTATTATCGTATCGATAGCAATCAGGACATTGATAAACTTTTTTCACATAGGGAGGGATTCCTCTTGCCTCTTTTAACTTTTCACATTGAAAAATAGAATGATCAGACGCTTTACAGTACTTACACTTATCTAAATTAGGTAGCTTTTCTGACACATCACTTCCATAAACTTTTTTTTCAGACTTTGAACTGTCCTCAAAACTCATACTTTCATTGTTTTTTTCCATCTCACACATCCCCTGACATATCATAGAAGAATCATTCCATTGAGTATCTGCAGGATAAAAAGCCACTTTTTTCAGAAACACAACTGATACCTTACCTGCTATCACATCATATTCTGATTGTTTCCGTTCATCCGAATTTTGCAAATACAGCACTTCACTATCAATACCTGCTTTAGCACCAGGCATAATCTTTAATGCCTTTTCGTCAAAAGTTATCCATGATTCTGAATCAAGCTTTAAACAATTATGATTACCTCTCTTTAAAAAATCTATTTTGGCTTCTTTTAACCGGCTTAAAACACCTATTCTTTTTTCTCTTTTGAAAGGTACTATTCTCTCTATTTTTCCCTCTTTATCTCTTTCCAGATCCAATCTATCAGGAAGTTCATCAGATTTAACATGCTCTGCCATAAACTCCGTATGAAATTTCCCATCAACAATTAACTTTTGATTAGGTGATTTTCTGGTATTTCGTCTTGAGCGATAAGAACTCAGTTTTAACACACAAGGTACCACTGATAATTCACCCAATGATGATTGGACAGGAAAAATCAAAGGAAAAAAAATAAACGATACCCTAACAAAATCATTGTACAACAAAGGATTATCATAGGACGGTAAATCAAAAAAAGACTTCACTAATTCACAGGTATCAATAAACTTTACATAGTCATTTCCCGTAAAGAGATTAAATTCTTTTATATCACTATTAACATCTTCTTTTAAATTCACCTCTTTATGATTTTCTTGCTGATAACAAAAACCAGAAAAAGATAATTCATTATCAAAACGCACAATATATTTATCGCCGCACGCTGTTTCATAATACCAAAAAACTTCTCCAACTGAATGACTACTCCCAATAACAAAGAAAAAAAATAAATTACTATAAATCAAAAAAATATTTTTTAACCGCTGAAAGAGATACGAAAAAACAGATATCGACATATCAATTCTCAAAGATATTTTTATCAACCTTTAAAGTAGCTTATAACTTATCAACTTACACAAAAAAACCTGCCATTCACAGAACGACAGGTTTCTCTAAAAATAAAAAACCGCTTTATTCTTTACTCTGCGTCAGCCTGTACTGCGGTCAACGCAATGGTATATACGATATCATCAACCAACGCACCACGAGAAAGATCATTAACGGGTTTATTCAGCCCCTGCAACATCGGACCAACACTAATCACATCGGCACTGCGCTGAACCGCCTTATAGGTGGTGTTGCCCGTGCTCAGGTTAGGAAAGATAAATACCGTTGCTTTCCCTGCAACGCTACTTTCCGGAGCCTTGCTGCGAGCTACAGACTCAACAGAAGCCGCATCGTATTGCAGGGGGCCATCAATTTCCAGATCAGGACGTTTCTCACGAGCCAGACGGGTTGCTTCACGCACAGTATCTACATCAGCACCATGCCCGGACGTACCGGTAGAATAACTGATCATGGCCACTTTGGGATCAACGCCAAACGCTGTAGCAGAATCCGCACTCTGAATAGCAATGTTTGCCAGCTGCTCTGCATCAGGGTTCGGATTAACGGCACAGTCCCCATATACCAATACCTGTTCAGGTAATAGCATGAAGAAAATAGAGGACACCAGACCACCAGCATCTTTTCTGGGTTTAATCAGCTGAAAAGCAGGCCGGATAGTATTTGCCGTGGTATGTATAGCACCAGACACCAAGCCATCTACTTCGCCTAATGACAACATCATAGTGCCCAGCACTACTGTATCCTCCAGCTGGGCTTCCGCCATTGGCGCATTCAGTCCTTTATGCTTACGCAATTCCACCATTGGTGCCACATAACGACTGCGAATGCTGTCCGGCTCCATAATAACAATGCCACTGGGCAGGTTAATGCCCATATCCTTGGCGACCTGTTCAATCGTAGTGCGCTGTCCCAACAAAATACATTGAGCAATATTGCGTTCCTGACAAATGGCAGCCGCCCTGATGGTTCGTGGTTCTTCACCTTCCGGCAAGACCACACGCTTTTTCGCGGCAATGGCTCTCTGTACCAGCTGATAACGAAATGCCGGAGGCGATAGGCGACGTTCAGACAACCCTTCGCAGTAATGTCGGAACCACTCAGTATTCAGATGCAGAGCCACCATTTCCATCACATTTTCAATGCGATCGTCATCATCTACCGGTACATCATCACTCATACGATCCAGTAAAGTGACTGTCCGGTAAGAATCATTTTCTGTCAGCAAGATGGGCAAACCGGTTTGAATGGCACGATGACAGAGCTCCATAATGGCTTTTGACGGTTCAATATTACTGGTCAGTAACAGTCCTGCCAACGGAACACCATTAGCTGCAGCCATACAGGTTGCCAGAATAATATCATCACGATCCCCCGGAGTAATCACCAGATTACCGGGCTTCAACTCATCAACCATATTAACCAGGGTACGGGCGCACAGAGTATAGCTACTGACACGACGCAAATTCAGTTCGCCCTCATTAATGACACGTGCGCCTAGATGATGGGCTATATCAAACGTACGGGGTGCAGATAACATCCACTCCCAGGGAATATAACCCAGCGGCTGAAAATCTCGGTGACTGAACTCCGGCAAATTATTAAAAATTTTGGTTTCAGTCATTAATTGCTTAAATGTAGCCGGATCCAGTTTATTCAGGATATGCCCAAGAATACGGGGATTTTTTAGCCCCCCAAAAGCAGTAGAGGCGATTTCCAGCTTATGAGCCACATCCGGCAGAGAATCATGGCCGGTATCAGACACCAGAATAATGTCAGCATTCAGGCTCTTGGCCATCTGGTTGTTGATCCGGTTAGCATAAGGCATTGTGCGGCTGGGTACGAGCCCTTCAATAACCAGGACATCAGCCCCATTGCAAGCCGCATCAAACTGTGAAACGATCCGCTCCATTAACTCATCGCCGCGATTGTCTCCCAGAAGATTTTCCATGTCATGAAAAGCAATAGGTTCCGGTGGCTCAAACGCCATATGCCGTTGTACCAGCTTGCAAGAATGATCACTATTTTGCCCGTGGGTTTTTGGTTGTGAGATCGGCTTGAAAAAACGAACCCTGAGACCCAGACTATCCAGTGCCCTCATCAACCCTAGTGTCACAGACGTTAGCCCGACACCATAATTGGTAGGCGCCATCAAGAGCGTACGCATAAAATCTATCCTGATATAAAAATAAATCTGTTTGCTGACACGCTCAGGCAATCAACCTCAACAGTGTAGCGTTTTCATACAGTTTTACAGAAGCAAAAAGGGCAGGAATCCTCCTGCCCTCAACCCAACCATCCAGCGTTATTTGCTGATCAACGCTTGGGTATCACGAGCTATCATTAATTCTTCGTTCGTCGGAATGACAGCAGCCAGTGCCGGGGCACCTTCTTTTGTGATGATGCCGCTTTTGCCAGCAAACATGGCGCTATTCAGTTCACTGTCAATATTAAAGCCAAAGACGGCTAGACGACGCAGTACATTCTCACGAACGAAAGCAGAGTTTTCGCCAATGCCTCCCGTAAAGATCAGCGCATCGACACGACCCAACTCAGCAACGAAACCGGCCAGTTTTTTAGCCAGGACGTTGCAGAATACATCCATTGTCAGCTGAGCATGCTCGTTACCGGCAAGAGCTGCATCTTCCAGCGTACGGCAATCGTTATCCATTTCAGACAGTCCCAGCAGCCCGCTTTGCTTGTTCAGCATGTCAGTAGTCTGTTCCAGTGTGTAACCACAGGTGTCTTTCATGAATTTAAAAATGTTGGGATCGATATCTCCAGAGCGAGTACCCATCACCAAGCCTTCCAGTGGAGTTAGCCCCATGGTGGTATCTACAGATTTACCATTTTTGATGGCACAAGCACTGGCTCCATTGCCCAGATGAGCAACCATAATACAGTGATCTTCGCTATTCAGGCCCAAAGTCTTAACCGCAGCCTGAGCAACAAAACGATAGCTTGTTCCGTGTGCTCCGTAACGGCGAACGCCATGCTCTTTATAAAGTTTATAAGGGATTGCATACAAGAATGACTCAGCAGGCATCGTTTGATGAAATGCTGTATCAAACACAACAGACTGCGGCAATTCAGGGAAATATTTCTGAGCGGCATAAATGCCTTTCAGGTTTGCCGGCGTATGCAGGGGTGCCAGACGCTCATTCTCCTCGATGGCTTTAATGACTTCATCCGTCACCAGAGTAGACTGCGTAAAATATTCTCCTCCGTGAACAATACGATGCCCAACAGCAGCTAAAGTGCTGATCAGATCATTCTGGTGCAACAGCCCCAACAGAGCTTCAATAGCCTCATCATGGGCAGCGGTTCCCAAGCTTTGGGTTACTTTTTCGCCATTGATTTTCCATTTCATGCCGGCATTATCAGAACCCAGACGCTCAGCCAGTCCACTAATGCTTTCTTCTTCTGTTTTGGGGTTAATGACGGCAAATTTCAGGGACGAACTGCCGGAATTAATGATCAGGATGTTATTTTTGCTCATTGCTGTCTTGACTACAATATAACAGGATAAGACTTCCTGCTTTTTTTCCTACTCATTCCAATAGCAGCATGCTGCTACCAGTAACGTACAGAAAACAGCCGGGAAGGAAATTTTTGCATGTAACCGCCACCTATAGACGAGAAGAATAAACAAGTCACCTCTTCGGTACAACCAGCTACATACTAATTCAGAAACAATAGCCTTTATTGAATTCTACGGTCTCTATAATTAAGTGGCTTAATTTACCCTATTATACCGAAGTGAGCAAATGAATGACTGCGTATTATCCGGCATCAATACTTTTTATAGGAAAACTTATAGTAAAAACCAAGTACAATAGTCTAATTTAAGAACCGGACAGTTATTTCAAAGGCTTATTTGACATTTAACGGGAGCTATCTAGACTTACCATTTATTTTATTAATACTTTATCAATTAAAGCCTATAATCCTATAAAAACAATTAAAACAACTTATTTTATCATTAATCAACCCTAGTCAATAAAAAACACTTAGGCATATTTATGGCAAAAAAAACAGACTTGAAACAGAATGTAAGCGTATTCCAATAATCCTATGAAACTATTTTTAGTCTTTGCTTTTTACTCATCTTTTATCTTTGCAGAATTTTCCTTTATTATTCACATCCATTCAGTGCCATCAGGAACCGCCTTTTTTCAATGGAACCAATATTCCTTAAATTCTGGATATCTTTGCTGGAATGATACAACCGGACTTTTTGTCGTAAGATATATTGACAATATTTTTTTAAATTTTTCAGAACATACCATCTCATTTCTTATGGATGATCAAATACACTGTTATCCCTATTCATTATTCTGAGTACTATTTTAGTAATGAATATTATTTAATAATCCAACCGTTGATCAAAAATGACTACATTATGGATTGTAATGATACTTTATAACCCGTCTATACTAGCATACCAGTAATAAATCATTTGACGAGTAATAACGCCACAGATAACAGGCTCTTCCTGTGTTACTGGCATTTTCTCGACAATATATAACCCATTAACACCATACTTTTTCATCGTAGTCAGCGCCTGTTGCAAGGATATACCTAAGGCCGTCATTTCTATTCGGGTTGTAGCTGTCTGATGGGATAAAGTAATAGTTTGCTGAAACGGTAATACAGATATCCCTTCCAGATTAACCAACAGCCTACCATTATCAGGAAACTGTCTTATAATTGCATATTGATATTCTAACTGGAGCTGACGTAGTTCAGGTACGGTAATCAGGTCCGGACAGCGACAAAAATGCGTATTCATGATACCTGCCACTTTAACTTTACTCAGTGCACACTCTTCCCTTAAGGAAGGATAAATACCCCGATTTTTCAGCTGCATAAAAAATAAACCATCAAACTTATAACATTGGCTGACAATCAGGCAGGCAATGATAATGGATTCCATAGCCGATAAAATAATATGCGGATTATTAGTCATCTCAAGGACAGTAATCAGAGCAGCAAAAGGCGCTTGTAGTACTGCTGCCATCATGGCCACCATTCCTACCATAGCCTGAGGAGCAGAATATTCTCCCGCCTGTCCCGAAATTATGACTGTAGATAAAGCACCAATAGTTGCACCTATAAACAACAGTGGACCTATAATCCCGCCAGGAACCCCTAAACCAAGAACAAGAGCAGTAATCGTTAGTTTAACGACCAACAGCAATACCAGATAATCGCTGCTGAAAAACTGACCTTCCAGTAATGACGTAATAGTTCTGTACCCTAACCCCATCACATCCGGGATAAAATACCCCACACTTCCCATTAACAGACCAGCAACTAACATAGGAAAAACAATGCGCTGCCCCCGCCTACGGGTAACCCATACATTTAATTGCATCATAAATCCAGCCAATACACCGGTCATACAGGCCATCAGTAATGTAATAGCAGAACGCTCCAGAGAAATTGCTGGAGGAGTAGGAATGGTTGGAATAAAGAAAGCAGGATCAGCCCCATAAACCAACCGGGATAAAACAGCCGCTACCACAGAGGCTGCCATTACAGGAATAAAGCTGCCCATGGAAAATTTACGCAGAACGACTTCAATGGCAAAAACCATGCCGGCCAAAGGTGTATTAAAAGCCGCAGAAATAGCCGCTGCCACACCGCATCCAATCAATACCCGGTTAAAGTTATCAGACTGGTTCAATGATTGTCCGAGCTGACTTCCAATTCCTGCACCAATATGTACGGCTGGACCTTCCCTCCCCACAGAAAAGCCAAAAACCAGTGCCAGTAAAGCACCCCAGAATTGCGCAATAATTCCTCTTATTGACAGTTCTCCATGATGAAAAATCAATTGCTCAATAACGTGGGGAACCCCAAGACTTCGTTCCCTGACAGGTGTCATCTTAAGAAGCACAATAATACAAACAGCACCCACAACCGGCAAAATAAAACGGATTACAGGAGACAGAGCGGAAAAATTATTTTCTGCCGAAAAACTAATGCCATAACGACTAATTATATCTATCAAAGTGGTAAAGACAATCAAGCTTCCACCTGCTAATACACCAACCAATAATCCCATTAGTGTGAGTACTGGTAGCGCCTCATTTTTGATAAGCGACTGGCGTATATGCCTACCAGCCTTACGATCAGGTTGGCTTTTTATAGTAAACAACAGTGATCCCCTTGTTTATAGCTGTACTACAATAAACAGTCGCATCAGCAATTTCATAGGAAACAAAGGTGAAAGATACTAGCGCTAATAGGACTATCTCTCATTGATAGGGATTTCCGGCAATAGTAAAAAGGATCCTTTTATCATGAAGAATCGGGTGTAGCATGTTATCAGGCATTGTAGCGTTACTGGCTTTTTCTGTACTGGGAAATATTCTCAGTGAATGGTGGCACTTGCCGGTACCCGGAGCTGTGACAGGTCTTCTGCTGATGGTAATATACCTTAAATTCCAAAGTCGGACACCTGAAGTTATCGATAAAGCCAGCCAGTTCTGTATTCGTTATATGATCGTACTATTTATTCCGGCTGGGGTTGGCGTGTTTTTTATGACTGGTCTCTTACAGCAGCAGTGGCTTCCTCTTGTCTTGATAATCTTTATCGCAACTCCTTTATCCTTATTACTGACGGCTATGGTCATGCAACTCTTCTTAAAAAAAGACAACCATTCAACAGTAGCCGAAGAATAACTCAATTCGTTATTTCTATCCAAGCATCTTTCCGGACTCATCTGATATGAATAGCTTAATCACTGTACTGGAACATAATTTATCCAGTCCATTAACCGTTTTACTGATCACTTTAGGACTTTACCAATTGGCAGAATGGTTCTTCTTGCATTTGGGGCAAAAAGCTATTTTTCATCCGTTAATTATAGGATGTATCCTTGTATTTCTGACCATACGCTTTACCCCGTTAACTCTGAATACTTATCAAAACCACAGTGAAATACTGAAACTGTTACTGACGCCTTTTACCGTAGCGTTAGCTATCCCTCTTTCCCGTCAATTGCGGTTTGTAAGACAACACGCCAAACCTTTACTTATTACCTTACTTTCCGGAAGTGCGCTGGCTATTTTATCCGGTGTGGGACTTGCCATGGCAGGTGGAGCTTCCCCGGAAGTTCTTTATGCCGTCCCTACCAAAGCCATCACAACAGCCGTCGCCATGATTGTTGCAGAAAATATGGGCTCACTGGTTCCCCTTGCCGTTGCTATTGTTGTTTTAAGTGGTATTGTCGGTTGCCTTACCGGACCATGGTTGTGCCGGAAATGTGGCATTACCGACCACAGGATTATTGGCTTTGCAATGGGTGTCAATGCCCATGCTGCCGGAGCAGCCAGAGCATTCGAAATTGACCAGACCATGGGGGTTTATGCCAGCATCGGTATGTGTATGAATGCCTTATTAACACCATTAATCCTTCCCTGGGTCATGCCCTGGATTAATTAATTTATTGCCCTATTTACCATCAGACGGGTTGCATAAAAGACGTACTCAAAGCGTATAAAAAAATATCTGATAACATCTTAAGATGTACTATCTGAAGAACACTAAAAAAGAGTACAAGGCAACCCGATAAAAAAACAGTTAGGGTTCAACTTACTGATTTATCGATTAATTTCATAATCCAAAAATAAAACACACTAAAATATCGACCTATCAAATACAACCAGAAAAAAAGTAAAAGATATCCATTAAGAATATGGAAAAATTAAGAACAAAACAGATATTCATTTACTACAATTGCAGGGAGTCGTAATTTAAAAAAACACGGATGTATTACAAAAGTTGAATTATGAATGCTATCTTCGCAATCAAATTATCAATTTTCATTGCTTGTTTTTATAATACAACAGTTCATTCCATGTATAGTATTACTCTTGACGGAGATACAAGATCAGGAAAAATAAAACTCACAACAGAATATCCAGACATAAAAGAAGTAAAACTTTTATCCATTGAAACAGCATTATTAGCTCATATAAAAGAACTGATTCACTACCCAGACCTGGTAAGTATAACCCTTTCACATAAAGAACAACCATCCATAACAGGCTATTTTGTTCCTACAATCAGTGAAGATTCAATAATATGGGCTCAACCTCCCCAAAAAATTAAAATCAGCCTTGAACCGGGAAATGAATGTAAATACACAATTACCAAAAGTGATCTTGCAGTAACTACCATTGAAGAAGAACGATACACGACAGCTAACCTTAGCATGTTATTTCTTTCGGATAGTACCCCTGAGGACAGCCCTATTGCTTACTATGGACTCGTCACCATTCCTGATGAAGGCCATGCCGAACACATCACCGGCATTATATTTCAACTTGAAAATGCTCCATCTGTTACCATGCAATCCTGCAACCGATTCTTAACCATCAGGGACGATAGTAACCACACTTGGAATTTTGATCTTGCTACCTGTAGTGAAAAATTAAAAGGAGGTATTGTAATTCATGCAATGGTAGCCAACAACAAAGGTATAGTATCAACGTTTCACCAGCGATCTGCACCCAGAGACGATAAGGACTTCATTCCACAGGCACAAACAGCACATACTATTTTTACAGGAAACAGAGAAATAAAAATAATGGTACATACAGATCAGGATTGTGCTTATTTATACTTTTTAAGAAACGGTCTCAGCAGTTGTCAAGACAGACTCCTGTTTTTAAACTATCAATTTAGTTGCGCCGAAGAAAGTTGGATTTATTATGACCCTATCGTGGTACCTAGCTCAATTGGCTCGGTTTGCATAAGAAAATCATTTTACCAGTTAACCACTCAGCAAGCCGTTCATAACGTATTATTACAAGGCCATAGGCCCAGTTTTTATGAATCTGATTCAGCGTTTCAACCATTGATTAATAAAGAACATAAAGCAATGAGAATAAAATTGGTTTCATCTCCAAAGTATCCTTGTAAACAACCAGAAAAAGAATCAGGAGTAACAATAGCCGGCATGCTTGATACAGATAGCGAAACAAAAACAATAACGCTAACCCTTATGGAAAAAATCCATAGATCAGAGACTAGGCATGGAGTTCGTCTCACGGCGAAGAAAGACAACATACTCTTAAAGACCGAAGGTACTATGAAATTAAAAGTCAGGGAAGGTCAAATCAGTGGCTCATCGCATTATGGTTCTTTATCTATACCAAAAGGATCGCGTTTTTCACCTAACCAAATTTCATTATCCCAGCCCGTTAATTATCAGCAAATTATTATTCCTTTTATTGAGCATTAAAATATAAGATCATCACTGTATAATTTATCATCAAATTCTTATTTTCAAAATGCAAACTAAGACAATAAGAAATCATTGGCATTATACTACATAGCTTTCACCACTCTTCCATGATGCATAAAGTATTATCTTTTATTATGTAATAACTGACCAATAATACTCCACTCATCACACGCGGCATTGAACCATGCTTTTTCAAGTATCCACGGTTCCGCTGATTCCGCCTGCTGTAATTTCCGGATCACGCCGGCCATTTCCAGAGAAAACGCACTCCAGCTTGTGCGCACATGATCAAGTGCAATACCCGTTTGGGTAAGTAGTGTTAAAATAGTACCTGCAGGCTCTGCCAATGCTTTAACAGCTAATAGACTTTGCCGCTCTCGGGCGATACGAACCTGATTCTCTGCCATTTCTCTTTTATAGTGGCTAATGGTTTTTTCCAACCCTGCTACTTTGCCTTCTGCTTCTGCAATGGATGAGACTCCCATGGCGGCTAATATGGCACCAGCCCCTCCGGCAGCGCCTAATATGGCACCAAATATCGTTTGCACGACACTTTTTTTCTCCTTTTTTTTAGCCTGATCGATCTGTTTTTTATCACTGGCAATCTGTGCATTAAGATCATGAATACTTTGCTTCAAAGCGGAAATTTCAGCCTGAAAGGCTGTTGCCTTTGCTTCCATTTTGCCAACAGTCTTGTTCATAACACTGTGAGCATGTAGCCATTGCTCCTCCCATTTTTTCAACTGCTGCTGATAATCGGCAGTCTGTTGATTCAGTTTATCCACATCATTATTTAACGTTTTAAGCCCCGATATTACTTCATTTTTTGAGTCAGGATATTGTTCCATTGAGTCAAGGATGACTTGTCGGGAAGCCTCAAATTCATCCGTGCAAAAACGTATTTGAGGCTCTATCTGCTGCTGCCAGAAAGTATTACCTGAAGACTGCCATTGGCGCGTTAACCGTTTTATGACCTCAAACTCCCTGTTGAGTTGAACATAAAACCCTTCCGTAACATGATCATGGCTTTCAGCCGGTAATTGAGTAGAGACTATTTCTTTACAGAGTTTCTGTAATTCTTTTTCTGTACTAAACCATTGTCTGATATGTTCATTGTCTGCTTTGCTTTCCATGGACAAGTCTTCCCTGTTAGTATCCGCCATTTTTAGTTATACGCTGTTTTTAGTTATAAGCTTCTCTTAGTTATAAGTTTCTCTTAGTTATAAAGAGTATCTCTGTATTAAAAAGGCAGGAAACCCTGCCTCAAAAAAACGCAATTTCTGCTATTTTTCATGTCGCTTCAGTTATTCAGGCAGCTTCAGCAGTACCTTCCATAGAAACCGTCTGAGTCTCTACGTTATACGTCGTATTCACCAGCTTCTGGGCAAACTCTGTTGCCAGAGTCCACTCTTTCTGAGCCGCTAATATATAGGCTTTATCCACAATCGCCATAAGTTCCTCATCCGCCTGATCCAGTTTATCCATGGTTCCCTGCAATTCATCCTTAAACAGTGACCACATGGTTTTCACATCAGACAATGCCTGGGTAGCAACTGCTATGGATGAAATGGCAGAATTTGCTGAAAGCGATAGTCCCTGCAAGGCCACCAACTGGGCCTGATCCAATGTAACCTGCTTCTGGTCGTCAGCAATTTTATCAAATTGGTCATTGATTTTACTTTGCATTACACCCCAGTCTACCGCCCCACCAACAATAGCTGCACCGCCTATTCCGGCAACAATCAGAGAGGCTCCTCCGGTTTCCGGTGCCAAAGCAATCCCGGCAACCAAAGCCAATACACCGATTCCAATAGCAGCAGCACCTGCGGCAATGGCTTTATTTTCTGCATCGATCTGGGCACGTAATCCGTCAATGGCAGAATTCATGGAATCGATATCCGCCTGCAAATCCGTTTCGGCAGACTGGATATTAGCCGCCCCATTAAACAGGTCGTCATGAGCGGACTGCATATCATCACCCCAGGTTGTCATCTGAGTCGCAGCGGCTTCTACCTCTTTAATGATCTTATCAACTGACGAATGCAATGCTGAAATCAGGGCAAATGCTTCCTGAATGGTTGTATTGTCTGCCCCGGATGCCGTCGGGTCTTTATCCAGTAATTCCACAATTTGATCGGTCAACGCTGCGTAAGTAGTGCCATAGTTAATCACATGAGCAGGAATACTGGCGGTCATATCCGGCGCTATATCATCAACCCACTGGTTCGCCAGCACTTTGGCCGCTGCCAGTTTTGCATCCAGATCATCAAACCAGTCAGGCTTGGTAGTGGGTGCGGTAAAATTAGTATTCAGAACCCCATGACAGGATGTGGTCACTATCTGAAGGGAGGCAAAACCGCTGGCCGTTGTACTGTCGTTATCTGTTGTGCTGTCATTGGTCGTTGTCGAATCAGACACGGATAATTCCTTTTATTAAGTGATTATTGTTTTTTTATCTCATTGGCACAGATATATCGTTCACAGTTTCATGATAAAAGTCACCCCTGTTGAACCGCTTCCTCACTGTTTTCACTGGTTATAATATTTACGCTTCCTCCGGATTCTACTGCTTCCGTGACTTTCGTCACTAAATCAGAAAATTGCCGCCATGTACCTTCCGCTGCAGACATGGCTACAAGGCTGATCATTTCTGAAGGTGCTGCTCCGGCCTGTAGTGCATCAATAACCTGCTCTATTTTTTCTTTTTCTGCAGACCACATCTCACTGAATGCGGGCATTTGCCCCTGAACAGCAATCAGTTTCTTATCAAAGCTGTTAATCAACTGAATAACCGCTTTCGTCATCGCCGCCGCCTGAGCTTCTGAGGTCGCTTCATTACGCAGCTCAACGATCTGGTTAATGGTGTCAGTGATTTCACTGTCCGTCACGATCATGTTGTATGCCAAGTCACCTACGGTATAAAGCAAGCCCGCAATGGTCAGGTAAGGAACGCTTTCACCGGCTTCAGACAGAACTTTATACGTGATCGTAACCGTGGACTTAATAAACGACGCCCCATCGCTAATTTCAGTACTATTAAGACTACTCTCCAAATCATCCAGCTGATCCTGAAGGCTGCCAATCTTAGTGGCCAGATTCACCATCTCCTGCTCTTCAGAAGCCAGCTGAGACCAAGCTTCGTCCAATTGGTCACTGAGCAGCTTCTCGATATTCTGTAGGTTATCCACCTGTTCCTGAAATGCCGATTCAGCACTTTCCACGGATGTAACCGCATCCGCCAGACGCTCCTTCAACTGGGTTAACAGAGCTACCCAACTGTCGGTATCATCACCCAGTCCATCTGCTGCTTCAGCAAAACCGGAAAATAACGCATAGTAACTGTTAAATGGCTGCAAAATTTCAGACCATATATTTGGCTTCTGCTGCTGCCACAAAGCACCGGTATCACTCAGCATAGCCATCCGTATCCGAATCTTGCTGAGCCACGAAGGATCCGGGCTGAGTACACCGATTAACGTATTCATACTGGCATAAGCCAAAGCATCAATTTTTATAATGGTATTAAATGCTGAGGCAATATCATCACTGACATCAATTGCATTGGGACACAACATAAATACACCTTTTATTATTTTGATATAACCCTTGTCTTTCGGCATAAACCATCATCGCATATTGCCATTTTTAGGCAGCCCAATGCTGGTGACGCCGAACCAAAGCCCTAAACAGCCAGAAAAGGAAGACAGAAAATATTAGCGGCAAGAAAAACACCTGTAAAAACATCACTGCTCCATACCGTACAACATGCGTCGATAGATAGTTGGTTTTATGATGAATCTTTACCTTGGCATTTTTCAACTGTTTGACGGATTCGCCAGCATCATCCTGTAATGAAGTGCCCTGACTCTCTCCCAGAATATGGTTATGGGTACTGACTACCGCCTGATACCCCTTTGAGTGAATATCATCGGATACACTATTACTAAAACGATGCACCAAATGAATCGATAAGGGGAAAATAATTACACACAGCAGAAACAGTAATAAGATTGCCTCACCTATTCTTACAAACGCCATATGCCATTTATGGGAGCGATACAGCCAGATATCTGCGGTGACAATCATCAGAACACCCAGCTCTGCCGCAACAATCAGCCATGGTGTCATATTCTGAACGATGGCAATAATCGTCTCAATAATATGTAGGGCTACCAACCCAAACAGAGAAAAATCCCGGCCATATGAAACAATATCGGTTAACTGTGCAACCGCATTACCTACTTGGATATTGGCATCGACCACAAAATTGATTCCAAATTCACCGCTCTGTAATACCAGCAGTCCTGAATGCAGCCCAGAAAATGCCAGTAACATATCTTTTGCCCGGGTTATAGCAACCGACAAAAAGAATTCATTAGAACGGAACAAATCTCCCAATAGCCAATCGTCCCAATAGTGTAAATGGCCATGCATGGCAAAGTAACAGGTCGAACTGAATAAAAGTAGCAACAGCGCCAATATACCGTATTTTACCAGCCAATAACGTGGCTGAACGATGGTTCCCTCTGATTTTATCGTCATAATAGGCAGCTTCCCAATTGCTGTAATACTTGCTCATTATATCGGTACCGATTGATATCCACCCTGCCTGAAATACCACTGACTATTCCTCGATCCGTGTATTGCCAGAAACTCCATGGAACATCGCCAATAGATGAAGGGTGCTTCGTATAATCACTGATCCAGACCAATGACGTATCCAGTGCTGAATAGTCACTCAATGCAGGAGAAAGGTATTTTTCCCAGAAAACCCTGTTGGTATAAATGATCGGCTGGCATCCTGTCGCTGATTTAACATATTGTAGCCACAGTATGACAGACGCCAAGAATTGTTTACCCTCTTTATTTCCTTTCACAGGAGCCACTTCAATATCCAGTACAGGCGGCATTAACAACTGATAGTCTTTAACGGTTTTAATAAAATGATTCGCCTGGCTTTTAGCCTCTTTATCCGGATCAAAAAAATGATAGGCACTAAATAACAGGGATGTTTTTACTATGTCACGAACATTGCTATGAAATCTGGGATCGGTATAAACGGTTCCCTGCGTTGCCTTTAAAAAAGCAAATTCATGATTTTTCGCCACTTGTTGCCAACGAACCTTTCCCTGATAATGCGAGACATCAACACCAGTTACACTATTTTCACCGCTCTTATCTTTGATCAAGAGAACTTCAGGGTCTTGGTTATTTTTCTGTAAAAACGAATAGCTTATACCTAACAACATCAACAGAAAAATAATTACTATTCCGTCAAAAATAAACGTCAATTTCCTTTTATAAGAAAGAAGCAAGACTAATAATCTCTTTTATTTTTATAAAATTAAAGATCACTCATATCTATAATCAATATGCATAATGTATTATTAAACCGGTATTTTAAAAATAATCAAGACTGATCATTAAATCAACGCTTAATAAAATATGAACTGCAGAATACAATAATGCTTGCTAACTCTTCACTAACCCAAAGACCAACTGGTCAAAGTGTTCATCTTCTTTATATATATGCTTACGACAACGTCCTTCTAATACAAAACCACTTTTTTCCAATACACGACAAGAACCAACATTATGCTCTACCACCTCTGCATACAAACGCATCAAGCCAAATTCCCGAAAAGCGTACTCACAAATTTCAGGGATTGCCCTGGACATAATTCCTTTTCCCCAATGCTCTTCTGAAAGCCAATACCCTATTTCAGCAGAATACCGATGGACATCTCCCTGAAAAACGAAACCGATTTCACCTACCGCTTTGTCTTCATAGGCAATAATAAATCGGCTGTAAGCTTCATGCTGTTTCACATGCTGTACCCAAGCCCTAGCATGATCAATGGTATAAGGATGAGGGAAACTATCACGCAAATTACGAGATACTTTCCGATTATTGCCATGATCAGCAATTAAAGGGGCATCACCGTACATGAAGCTTCGAATACAATAACCATTACCCAGATCAAAACGCATAATCAAACCCTGCAACACTTTTACCTCTTATATTCATCGGCAAAAAGTGTATGACCCTGAGTGCAGGGATTAAGCGTCCTGTAAAATTCTGGCGGCCTTTTATCTTTTCCTTATTCTTTATGGGCTTTCAAGCCCACTAGATAATCCACCAGCAACTTAACTTCCTCATCAGAAAACATCAGCCCTAATTTTGTCCGCCGCCAGAGGATGTCATCAGCATTTTGTGCCCACTCATGTTTGACCAGATAATCCACCTCGCTTTGTGTCAAACCATGCCCAAAATTGTGTCCCAAGCTATCAACCGATTGTTTTCCCTGTAAAAAGTGACGCACAAGTGAACCATAGCAATGCCCAAAACGACGAGCCATCATCTCGGGCAGCCAGGGATATTCAGACAACAGCCGATTTTCCCATTCTGCTACCGATGCCACACCATCTCCGCCCGGCAATAAGGCTTTTTTAGTGATGCTCTCTCCCATTGTTGGAAAGATATCCGAGACTTTATCTACGACCTGCTCCGATAGTTTCCGGTATGTCGTCAGCTTACCACCAAACACAGACAGCAAAGGGGGCGTATTGCCCTGTCCTTCCCGCGTAATGGTATAGTCACGACTGATTTTTTGTAATGCTGCCGATTCGTCTTCCATCAAGGGGCGCACCCCGGAATAGGAATGAATCACCTTTTCCGGAGATATCCGTTGCTTAAAATGTTGGTTTACCGCATGGCACAAATAATCGGTTTCTTTACCGGAACATTTTGCCTGATAAGGATCTCCCATAAACGCAATATCAGTAGTACCAATCAAGGAATAATCTTTCAGATAAGGAATCACAAAAACAATCCGTTTATCATCATGCTGTAAAATATACGACCTTAGGTCATCATGAAAACGATGAACAATAATATGACTACCCTTTACCAGCCTGATTTTTCGGGGGGGTGAACGCTTTAAACAATGATCATAAACCGACGCTACCCATGGCCCGGCCGCATTAACCAGCACCTTGGCCGTCACCTCTTCCGTGGAATTATCTGCTTGGTGATGAATCGTTATACGCCATCCCTGTTTTTCCCGGACTGCATTCACAGCCCTGCTTTGTACATGAATAGATGCCCCGTATTTTTTTGCCTGCAATGCATTCAATACCACCAGCCGTGCGTCATCCACCCACACATCGGAATACTCAAAACCTCGAGTAAACTTATCCTGCAGGGGTGAGGAGTGGCCAAGGCACACCCCATGACTGCCAGGCAGTGCATCCTTAAGATTTAAATGATCGTATAAAAACAAACCGGCACGAACCATCCATGCAGGACGCAATCCCGGACGATGAGGCAAACAAAAGCGCATAGGCCAGGTAATATGGGGAGCTATTTTCGAAAGTACATCCCGTTCTGCCAAAGCTTCCTTAACCATACGAAATTCATAATGCTCAAGATAACGCAGGCCACCATGAATCAGTTTTGTACTGTTTGACGACGTCCCTCCCCCTAAATCACCCTGCTCGCAAAGTCCCGTCTTCAAGCCACGACCAGCAGCATCAGCGGCAATACCTACGCCATTAATACCTCCGCCAATAACAAACAGGTCAAATGAATCTCGATGCATAATATTGGTTTCCATGATCACCTACCGGTCTTTTTTATTATTCAACATTGCACCATAGGCTGCTTATTTCTTTGTTAAGAATAGGTAGCCATTCGGCATATACCAACAGTTTTTTTCAAACCAGACTTTTATGATGACAAAACATATAGGATCAGTGGAGACTATGCGTCATGATACCCTTAAAAAAAATGGCTCTGGCCGTTGCCGTCATCAGTTCAGGAGTTTATCTGACCGGATGTAGTCAGCCAGTTTCAGAACAGACGGATGCTGATAACACCCCTCTGAACCTTACTGTCATTCATATAAATGATACCCATTCGGCCTTTGATCCAACTAACAGCAGCTTTCATAACGACGCGCTTTCGGAAGTTTCTGATAATGGGGCTGTTTATACAGCATTTGGGGGACATCCACGGTTAAAGACAGAGGCAGATGCCGCCAAACAAAAAGCAGAAAATAACGACCAAAGCCTTTTGTTTTTACACGGAGGGGACGCATTTCAGGGATCCGGTTACTTTGTATTGAACCAAGGTAAAATGAACTCAGATATTTTAAGCGACATGGGGCTTGATGCTATGGCACTGGGCAACCATGAGTTTGATGCCAAGCTCCCGGCATTGGCAAAATTCATCCAGTCAGTGAACTTCCCTGTTCTCGCCAATAATATAGACGTGAAAGATGAGCCTACTCTTAAAGATGCAGACAATCTAAAGCCCTATGCTCTTTACGCCTTTGATGGCAACGACAAAGAACCACTCGATAGTCTTAATCACTTGCCTGAAGACAAAGCAGTTGTTGCTGTTATTGGTGTGGCTCTTGAGGACATGAAAGATATTTCCTCCGACACAGGTAATATTGAATTTAAAAACGAAATCAAAAGCACTCAGGAAACTATTGATGCTCTGAAAGCCAAAGGCGTCAATAAAATTGTCGTGCTGTCTCATATCGGTAATGCCCGTGACCAGCGTCTGGCAGAGTCCGTCAATGGCATTGACCTGATTGTAGGAGGACATTCTCACACATTACTGGGCGATTTTACTGACCTCGGAAAAGGAAATCCTGGTGCTTATGCAGCGTTATTCACTAACCCTGACCAGAAAGGTCAAACCTGTGTCGTTCAGGCCGGTGTTTATGCCCAAGCCATGGGAGAAGTCACGGTAGGGTTCGACGCCTGGGGTAACGTTACCCAATGCGAAGGAACCAATACCCTACTGTCATCGGATCACTTTTATCGTGATGCCATACATAAAGAAAGTATGAATGATCAGGACAGATCAACGGTAACGGCTTTCATTGATAAAAACCCTAAAATTACCGTTGTTCCCGAAGATACAGACATGCGTAAAAAAATTAATGTCTCTTACAAACCAGCTCTGGATAATGCCTACGGTCAAGTGATAGGGCAAGTACCTACAGAAATAAAACATGAGCGTCGACCGGGAGACGGCGACAGCGATGAGCACGGCTCAGATGTGGCACCTCTGGTAGCAGAAGGGCAATATTTCTGGGCAAACCAGCCGGAAATTCTCCAGAAAACCCATATGCCGGTCGACTTTTCCCTGATTGCTGCCGGCGGAGTACGAACCAATATTGAACCCGGAACTTATAGGGAAGGCAACGTATCCATGGAACTACTCCCCTTTAAAAATGCCATGAGCGTTTTACAAGTAAAAGGCAGCGCCGTACGGAAACTCATTTCACAAACCGTTAAAGCTACGTTACCCGCCAGTGCCCATGCCGGAAAATTCCCTTACGGAGGCCATTTGCGCTATACCTTTGACGTAAAAGCTGACGGACTGACACAACTGGATTACAAAGATAAACAAGGACAGTGGCATTCTCTGGATAACGACCACGTCTATACCATAGCCCTGAACAGCTACAATGCGAATGGACAAGATGGCTGGGACGCTCTCTTTAAAGATCAGGCCAGCCATCAACGGGCACGATTTGACATTGCCAAACAGTTAAAACGTAGCGGCAGCTATACTTATCAACTTTATCCCGTCACTGGTCTAAGCAAAAACGACAAAGAAAAAATTGTTGTCCGCTATAAAGACGACAAACCATTACAATGTGGAGTGAATAATATTTCCTGCGACACCGATGCTCAGGCATTCATTGATTATGTCAGCAAACAGCGCCAGAACCTGACGCCGTTAAAACAGGAACCCGTAACAATTAAAAGATATTTATAAAATAAACATGCCTTATAACAAGCCCTTTCATTAAAAAGGACTTGTTTCTCCTTTTCATAATTTCCTATTTCAAATCAATCTAATAAACAGTAAGCACAAATGAGCACAAATAATATAATTTCATTAATGTTTTTTTGAAAAACTTTGTGTTTTTAAACCAGTAGGCACTCAAACAAAAACTGTTGTGAGGAATTTTTTCTTTATGCATTTTATTCTGCACTTCATATGGGTCGCTTCTTGGATTCTTATATGCGCTGTTCAACTACCCGCATTTGGGATGGGTACAAAAAGTATACCAACAGAATTTCGGGAAGCCGATCAGCCAGAACATAGAATCCAACAAAAAAAAATAATAACATGCCCAAAAGAACCTGGTGCAGTTACAGATGAAAATTTTACTATATGGGCGTTAACACATCCTGAAAGCCCGTGTTCAGATATGAATTTTTCTTTATTACAAAAGGCACTGGAACATTGGAAGTCTAATGGATATAAATATCATCCTGAGTTTCAAAGCAACAACTGTTTTCAAATCAAAAATCGATTAAGAACGTTAAAAAACCGAAGATTTGATATCGGAAGATTCGTACATTTAACGAATGGATCTGATCGGGAAAATTCAATTTTTTCTCCGCTTTGGTACCAATTAGGTCAAACCGCCGAAAAATCAGCCGATGCAAATATGACAACAAGGGAGTGTGTTACTTGTTATCTGGAGAATGAACAAAACAATCTACTATCGGGAATCAAAACATTCAATCCAGACAAGGCGGAATGCCAGCTCCAGACCCATTTGGCAGAAGCTCTTTCTAATACAGAAACATGTTCCTGTAATAGTGAAAATAAAGATTGCTCAGCACGAGAAGGAAGAGGTTGTGGAAAAAAACTTCACTCAGGTTTATCCCTATTATTGTTAAGCTTTGGTTTTTACTTAGAAGTTGGTGCTAATGACTCCCCAGACAATCGAGTTCCTGTTCCTACTAAAAGTGCGCAAGCCGACATGAGACAGAGGGGCGTGCCAGGTCTGAAAGGCGATCGAGGCGAGCGGGGAGCGAGAGGACGGCTAGGACTGCCAGGACGGCCAGGGCAAGACGGCCGGCCAGGGCAAGACGGCACGCCAGGGGAAAACGGCACGCCAGGGCAAGACGGCCTGCCAGGGCAAGACGGCCTGCTAGGGCAAGACGGCCCGCCAGGGCCAGCAGGCCCGCCAGGGCCAATGGGCCCGCCAGGCTACCCAGGCGAGCAAGGCAATCAAGGATACCCAGGGCTTTCAGGCGTTCCAGGTAAAAATTGTATGAAAGTAGATAACATAACATGTACTGTTACAGGACCGCCAGGGCGTCCGGGAGTTAATGGCACTGATGGACAACGTGGAGCCCATGGATCGCCTGGATTGCCTGGATTATCCGATAGAGACGTGCTGAATATGTATCAACAAAATGGAACGCTACTCTTAAACCAAACTCTAACATCGACCAATTGTAATTGTGTAACACCTGCTGAGGCGGCTGGAATTTCTGCTGGAATCTCTGGCCTTTTTACCCTTTTCATTACCGCTGGATGCTATGGCAAAAAAAAATGGGATGAACGGTACAACAACAAACCTGATGAAAAAAAACAAAAAAAAGTTAACAAAATAGTGAAGGAGGCTCCACAAGATCAAAAACTCATCGAGTCGGATACAGAGCTAAAAGAGCTTTAACACGTATCACATGTAAAATTCATAACGAGAAGGTTCACCATGAGCACAAACAGCAAGATAAATGCCTACGCTGCCCTTGAAGCCAAAAAATCGTTGCAGCCTTGGCAATATGAACCAGCTCCATTGGATTCAGACTCCGTGCAAATTGACGTCACCCACAACGGCCTTTGTCACACTGATATCCATATGCGCGATAACGACTGGGGAATAAGTCAGTTTCCCTTAGTGCCAGGTCATGAAGTCGTTGGCACAGTTACCCGAACAGGAGACAGGGTTACACATCTCAGCATCGGTGATCGCGTCGGTTTTGGCTGGATCAGAAATTCCTGCCGCCGCTGCGACTATTGTCTTCAGGGACAGGAAAATATTTGTCGGGAAGGGTATACCGGATTAATTGTCGGCCATCACGGAGGCTTTGCCGACAAACTTCAGGCCCCGGCAGATTTTGCCTTCAGGATTCCTGATGCGCTGGATTCTGTGTATGCCGCGCCCTTGCTGTGTGCAGGTATTACAGTCTATACGCCCCTGCGAACCCATATCACTCACCCAGGTATGAAAATCGGTGTTATTGGTATCGGTGGTCTGGGTCATCTGGCTATTCAGTTTGCCTATGCCATGGGCGCAGAAGTGACGGCATTCTCAACATCTGCCGACAAAGAGCAAGAAGCCCGCCAATTTGGTGCTCATCACTTCAGGCACTGGACACCAGCCACTCTCAAAAACATGGCAGGATCTCAGGATTTACTGCTGAATACTGCGCCATCCGCCATCGACTGGCAGGCAACATTTGCACTTTTAGGTAATAACGGCAAATTATGTCTGGTGGGAATACCGGCTTCTGCTGACATCACACTCCCTCTTTCAACTTTGGTATTTGGTCAAAAATCACTGGTAGGTAGTATTGTTGGAGGCAGAACCTTCATGAATGAAATGCTGTCCCTTGCTGCTGCCCATCATATTGTACCCATGGTGGAAACCATGCCGTTGAGTGATATTAATAAAGCGATGGATCAAGTCGCTACGAATAAGGCACGTTATCGCATTGTACTGACATCAGACGCGTGAATAACTCCCGCTAAACTGCTAAGCAGCTACAGCAGGAGCTTCTACAGTCCGTAGACCGTATTCTAATGACAATGGATTGATTGTCATGGGGTGATTCACACACCCCTTATCAGCTATGACATTCGGTATGAAGTCGTCACCGATTTCTTTTCTGAGGATATTCAGACCACCATTCACATCTGAATTGATGAGCTGTCCTGATTTGGATTTATACAAGCCCCTTTTGATTCTTCGACCTGAAAATTTCTTTTCTGTTTTATCACCGAAATTAGGTATCAGATCGAGATCAATAGCACTTGCCTTGCTTGTATAACTTTCTTCACGGACAACAATCTTTATCCCGTATTCTTTTGCCTTGTATTCGATTTTCTCAATCAGTTTTGAGTGAGGAATGAATACAAACTTCTGGTTGTATATTCGATTCTTTTTTCCAACCTGTGTTATGCCCAATAACAATCATTCCTGAATTGGTTTTCACAGCATGGTTCACAACAAATCGAGAAGCGTGATGAAGATAATTATTTATCCAGTTGAAGCGTTTTACGGATTGACTTTTAAGGTGAGAGCCTTTCCCGTGTGACCGGAGACTGGCACAGTCTTTATTGTATTTGCATTGACTGACTTGATGATTCTGCCATTAATCAGAACAGGGTGAACCCCTTGCTGATTCAATACGATGGTAGCCAGATTATTGATACCAAGATCAATGCCTAGTGCATTTTTCCTATCCAGTAAGTATTTGGGTTTCTCCTGTGTTTGATGAACAACCTCAATGAAATAAGCCTTGCCAACAGGCACAAAACGGATGTCTTGAACCGTGGTTTCTATACCGGCTTTACTGTTAACAGTTTGATTCTTACAACTCATTATCTTGAATGGTTTGATGCTGAGGGCTTTCGCCCTGTGAACATAACCATCAACAATCTTGAAACCATTATGACCCATAACAAAAGTGCTGGCATCTTTTTTATATTTAGGTGGTTTCGGTTTTTTCTCAAACTTGTCAGGATTTTTTCGATACTCTTTGCAAGCCTCGAAATATCCTTTCCAGTCAGCACCCAAAACCTGAATGACACGCTGAGAACCCGCAGCAGGAAGTATCTTATAGATACCCTTTTCCCGCTTCAGTTGCTTATCGGCTTGAGAGTGTGACTTAATTTTTTCATCTTCGGAGAAAAAGGACTGCCGGATAATGTAATTGGCACTGTTACCAGGAAAGAGTTTGCCAATCATTTATCAGATTATTACTGGAAACCTGTGTTATGGACACGAGCATACTGTCTAATCAGTGCAGGAGGCGCACCATTGTCTGTGTTGAAAACCTATATTGAGAATCAGGAAAGACCTGAGAAATTACAACCCTAGCGGGTTGTTCGCTATCCATCACCACCCAAACAGCAAAGCTACGCAATGCTGCTATGGGTTGGGTGGAGAATTCCGCAATTTTCGTTAAAGCTTATGTTTCTAACAAATCAACCTGCTCACCAGTATCGATGACCTGCCATTGCTGTTTTTTACGATATATGGTGGATGGATTAATTTCCAGAAGCGCTGCCGCTTTTGGAATGTTTCCATCACACAACGTAAGGGTATGCTCAATCACTTCTCTCTCAACCACAGATAAAGGTTGTACTTCTTCTGTTAAAACACATTCAGTTGGCCATACTTTTTTATCCGGTTTAACCGCTGCTTCAGCTCCCAATGCTGACTGAATACGTGCTCCTTCTGATGAATCGGACATTCCACATTGAGAAATTTCATGAAAAAAAGCGGGCAAGTACTCTTTGCGAACCACCGTATCATTATACAACACAACCATATTTCGCAGCACATTTTGTAACTGCCGCACATTACCCGGCCAGGCATACTGACAGAGAAGTTGCCTGACCTCTTGATCCAAGGAAGAAAATGATTTTTCCTCCTCCTCTGCAAATTGTTTCAAAAAATGGCAGGCAATCGCAACAATATCTTCTGTTCTATCCCGAAGAGGCGGTAAATTAATAGGAATCACATACAACCGATAATAAAGGTCTTCCCGAAATACGCCTTCTTCAATCGCTTTCATGGGATCACGATTTGTGGCACAGATAAAACGGATATCCACGGTTTCTTCTTTATTGCTACCTACTTTACAAAAACGTCCCGTCTGGACAAAACGTAACAACTTGGTTTGCAAGGCCATAGGCATTTCACCAATTTCATCCAGAAATAATGTTCCTCCATCCGCCAGTATTGCAGCACCTTTACGATCATTCATTGCTCCTGTAAAAGCGCCTTTAATATGCCCGAAAATTTCACTCTCCATTAAATCCTGAGGAATAGCCCCACAATTAAGAACAATAAAAGGTTTATCTGACCTTTTACTTTGTCGGTGAATTGCCTCAGCGCACACTTCTTTTCCCGTACCACTTTCTCCGGTAATAAAGACAGAGGCCTTACTGGTTGCAGCAGCATCAACCGTGCGATATACCGCTTGCATAGGCAGGCTACTTCCTACAAAACCTTCATAGTAATCTCGAACACAATTTTTTTCGTAATCGTGAATCACCTGTTGTAAACGGGATTGCTCCAATAGGTTCCTGATGGTCGTTATCAGTCTACTGGCAGTTACAGGTTTTTCAATAAAGTCACTGGCTCCCAGTTGCATCATTTCGACAGCCACATCAACAGAACTGTGTGCGGTAAGAATAACTACCGGACTGCTCCTCTGTTCTTCCCTTAACCATCGCAATAAATCGGTACCATTGCCATCAGGCAATTTCAAATCCAGTAAAATAAGTTGTGGCTGACGGTCAAGAATACATTTTTTGGCATTTACCAGTGTGGCAGCATGATCCACATCCACCGGCAATTTTTTCAGGTACTGCTGATACATAGCGGCCAGTGGAGCAGCATCTTCCACTAACAAGACACAGGGTCTTTCTCTATAATCTGATGGCATAACTCCCCCGATAAGAATCTATTTATTTTGCAGTTTCAAAATAAAGGTGAAAATATCTTTTTTTATATTTTTTATTCAAAGCACTACAGCCGCTAAAACCCCTGTTCTCTTCTTTTTTGTAATAAATCTAATGATTGTTCAGCTTCTGATATTAAAATTTCAGCTAATTTAAAAGCCTGATCACAGTGTTGATCACGGCACAGTGTTTCCACATAACGCGCACAGGATAAAAGACGACTATTACCATGAGCACCCGCGCTGCTGCCTAAAGTATGTGCTTCATATTCCAGACTCATAACATCTTCCTGACTTACAGCAGACTTTAAAGCGGCTATACGTAATAAAGTATCCTCTTTGTAAATACCCAGCAGGTCATAAGCTACTTCAGCTGAAGTGTCGATGACTAGCTGTTGTAATACGCCTTCATCAATAAAAGGCATCCTGCTCCAGTCGTACTCCCCGATTTCTTTCTTATTGTTTAACAGCTCGTCTCGACCTAATCCAGATTGCGCCATCGTTTGTATAGTAGGAACATTTGATTGCTGACGATATTGAAGAGTCCAATGGCAGATCGTTGAAAGCAGCTTTTTTTTGTTAATAGGCTTGGTAAGGCAGTCATTCATCCCTGCCTGAAGAAATTGCTTCCGGTGAGCTACCAGAGCATGAGCCGATAAAGAAATAATCGGAATATTTTTTTTATCAGGCAGATCTCTGATTGACCGAGCAGCGGTAATCCCATCCATTTCCGGCATAGATATATCCATCAAGATGACATCAAAACAGTTTTTCTGTACGTATTGAAGTGCTTCCAGACCATTATGAGCGATAGTCACACACCCACCATCATGCTCAAGAATCGCTTTTATAATAGATTGGTTTGCCGGATTGTCTTCTGCCAGTAATATATTAGGATTGACATCAGAAAAGGACAGATCGCTTGTTGCTTCAGTTGTTGTCCTCTCTGCATCAGAATCTACTGTCATCAATGGAGCCGTAAACATAAAAGTGCTGCCCACACCCTCTTGGCTGGTATAGGACAATTCACCACCCATCAGTTTAAGCAACCGCTGACAAATCGCCAAGCCCAGGCCTGTTCCCTGTTGAGTTCGGGCAAAACCCTGATCTTTCATGGTGAACTCATCAAACATTTTTAAATGAAAGGATTCCGCTATTCCAATTCCTGTATCCCTGACAGCAACATTAAGGGTGAAAACATCCCCTCTTTTTGAAGATATACTAACCCGAAGGTTGACAGAACCTGCTTTCGTAAACTTGATAGCATTGCCTAACAAATTCAGTAATACCTGAGACAAACGCCATTTGTCACCTTGTGCGACACGTGGAACATCTGGTGCAATATTAAGCAACAGTTTTAACTTCTTATTATCAGCGGTTATTTGACACAAATGAAAAGCATCATAAAAAATAGCATGAAGATTAAAACTCTGTTCTTCAAGTTCCAGCTTGCCCGCTTCCAGTGCAGAAAAATCCAGAATATCATTAATGATGCTTAATAACAGTTCTCCAGATGATTGTGCTGTATGTAGCCATTGCTTTTGTTGTGTAGTCAGACGAGCAGCTTTCAGTAATTCAAAAATTCCCAGAATCGCATTCATTGGCGTACGGATTTCATGACTCATGGTAGCCAGAAAACCGGACTTAGCCTTATCCGATGCACACGCTTTATCACGAGCTTCTTTCAGCTCAACAGTTCTCTCTTCTACACGTTTTTCCAGTTGTCGATTGACTTCCTTCAGTGCCTTCTCTCGGACAAGTATCATGTCTGACATAGTATGAATATCATGGCTTAATACAGAAATTTCCTTAAGATGAATTCTTTGACAAAACAATTGAGCTAATTCATCCGGTGTGAGTGAGAACTTTTTCCTTTCAAGAGTCTGTGTTGCTTTTCTTAAGTGATTGATGGGATTAATAAATAACCATCGACCTATAAAAAAGACTGCGATTATCACGACTATCGCAATCCATACTATCACCAGAGCAACCTGTACCTGTATCTGCCGGCTCGTTGCCGCTAAGGCTTTACTATCCAGATAACCTGTTATTTTCAACGGGTACGATAAAAGGTAATAATCCGTATGAGGGGTATTTTTCAAGTCAGGACCATAGGAAAACAATTTATCCTGCTTATAAAACAACTGTAACTGCTCGTTTTTGCTGAGCGATTGAGGATGAATCGCCTCTAATACCTCACTAACAGGAATTTCTGCTAATAAAACTCCTTCTGCTAAGCCATTATAATAAATGGCAACAGCAAATAATAAATTGTATTGATGAGCACTCTTCAGGACACTAAACATCTCAGGTTGAACGCCTCTCAACACATTCATAATATCCGGTCGATGTCGATAGTTATCAGAGTCTTGTCCTGCCGTATAAAAAACAGGCTCTCCACTGAAATCCAGAAGCGTGATATTTACCTTCTTACCCAGCAGACGTACTCTGCTCATATAATCATAAAGGTTTGCCTGCATGACATCAGGCTGCATGACCGCCTGTGTAAAAATGGTATTTTTTGATAAATCCTTTAACCACTGATGGCGTACATCAATAAACTGCTCCACGACAACACCGTAACTCTCTATTCGCCGACTGAAATCTTGTTTCTGAAGTTCACCAAAATGATATTCCAAACTGGAATACAGATAAAAAATCACCCCCAGAGAAAAGCAACCGAAAGAGGCAATCAACAGCACAATCATCGCACTAGCAACAGAAACAGTTCTTTTATAAGCACTGATCTGTTTATCTTTTTTCCCTCCGGGAATGTTCAGTATGTACTCCTAAGGTTCCGTCAATGGATAAAGTACTATTTCATTATTTTCCCCGTACCGTGCCATGGTAAAGTCATCAATACTTAAAGCTTCGTGTGCATCCGGATTATTAGACTCATAGGTTGAGAAAGGTTGCCGATAGGTCTTTATCAGCCCTTCCACCGGAGTACCCAACTGCTCCAGCGCATCTCTCAAGGCGCGCCGATCAGACTTTATGTCTTTTTTCCAGGCTATCTGCTTTATGGCCGTAATAATAATTTTGGTTAAATCATAAGCATGAATAAATCCGGTGGGCGCTTTGATATCTATGGGTTTATGAATAGATTCAGGAAACAACGACTGCGCCTGTTTCAATACCGACTGTCCTAAAGAATTCAGTGGATTCATAAATGAAAAAGAAGTCTGGATAAAATCTATACTTAGCCCTTTACGCATGGACGCATTAACCACTTGAGAAAAATCGCCACCAGTAATCCCCCAATGGCTATAAATGGGCAACCTCTCTTGTATTGGTAGTGAATACATAGCTTGGGCAATAACCTTTCCTTCCGGTGCATTAGCCACTAAAAAAATCGAATCCGCACCATTTTGTCGAATATTTCGAATGAGTATACGTGCACTGGTTTCTGTTAAACCCCAGTTAAACCATCGGACATCCGACAGCACCACTCCTTGTTCCTGTAAAGCTTTTTTCATGGTTTTATGGTTGCTTTTACCCCATCCCGTATTTTCCAGTAATAACGCAGGACGTTTACTTTTTCCGTGGTTCACTGCATGTTTTGTAATAACATAACCCGCCTTACTGTCATCAATAGAAAGGCGAAATATCCAATTTTTTTTAGAAGGGTATCGGGTAATAGGTGCCGCTGCTGCCCAGGCACTTAATACCAAAATTTCATATTGGTTTATATAATCACGGGCAGCTAATAAGGGTGGAGAATGCAAACCACCAAATAAAACTAATGCAAAGGAATCATTAAGATATTGGTTGAGGTGTACCTTAGCACGACGGGTATTACCACGATGATCCAATATCTGAACCCTGACGGGAATACCTGCTACCTGATTATTAACTTCAGATAAAGCAGTGCGTATACCTTGTTCAATAGAAACACCCGCCGCACGGGTGCCTATAAAATCAGCACTAAGATAAAATGAGATATACTCCTGCTTATCCGTTGCCGTCGCATTTTCTATGGTTCCCGACAACATCAATAAGACAAACAAGGCATACTGTATGGATTTACAACAATATTTTTTTATTGAACTGGAAATACTTATCCGTAACAATGCATAATTTCCTTAATGTGCTTTATTTTTATAAAGCCACCCTATCAAAGCCCAGACGATCGATCAATACCATTGCTACCAACTTAATAGACCAATGCAGAAGCGATTAAAAAGAATTGACATCTCGTACAAATAAAGAACATATTGCTGTTTTTTATATCAGAATAAGATCTTTAGAGATTTGATCTATAACTAAACAAATC
>NSIT01000018.1_pt1 | contig 30596 bp, 23 predicted proteins | sample 1450681 | NCBI WGS metagenome assembly NSIT01 (sample SAMN07455404, study PRJNA386592) | invertebrate metagenome | isolation source: Endozoicomonas-like sequences binned from scallop gill tissue | host: Pecten maximus | place: United Kingdom: Lyme Bay MPA | collected 2013-06-01
CTCTATAAATACAAAAGTTATTAAGGAAACCATCAAATGGCTTTTTATCGGCGTTATTCTTCTCTACAAATCCTCTTCCAAAGTCGCAAAGTACAATAACTTTTTGATCTTCTATCGCATATTTCGCATATTTCGCATATTTCGCATATTTCGCATATTTCGCATATTTCGCATATTTCGCATATTTCGCATATTTCGCATATTTCGCATATTTTTACTTTAACACTAACTCCTGATGAAATAGATGGAAATACAACTAATCCAAGAAGCATCAGAACAAATAATAAACGATCTTTTATCTCAGTATTCATAAAAACAATTTTGTTTATCTTTATACAAACACTTTTCATATAGAGATAAAGCGACTTTTCAATAATCTTTACCAGTATAGTTTACATCTAAACCATCAAGGATTTGTTTATTCTCATGAACTTCTACAAAATAACTGCTCTATCTCTTGATAAATCAAGCTATACTCTGTAATTGTTTGGACAGCCGCTCTTTTTTAAGCTGTTTACAGATAAAAACAGCAAAAAAGCAACATTTCAACAGGATGCATGACCTGCAACAGAAAACAGAAGAAAAAAGAATCCGGAGGATGCATTGAACCCTTTACGCGTAGGTATTTGTGGGGCAGGTACAGTAGGATCTGGCGTCATCAATGTTCTCAGGCGAAATATAACATTGATCAGTGCACGAGCAGGCTGTCCGGTAATCATTGAGCAAATAGGCGCCCGACGGGACAATTCTTCCTGCCCTACGAGCGACTTGAACGTCACCCGAAATATTCTGGATGTAGCCAACAATCCGAATATTGATATCCTCGTAGAATTGATCGGTGGCTGCGACGATGCTCAGAATCTCATATTAACAGCAATTGATCAGGGGAAACACATTGTCACCGCTAATAAAGCACTGATCGCAGAAAAAGGTCATACTCTTCTTGAAGCTGCCCATAAAAAAAATGTCATTATTGCCTTTGAGGCAGCAGTAGCTGGTAGTATTCCCGTTATTAAATGTCTGAGAGAAAGCCTGGCAGCCAATCAGGTCCACTGGCTGGCAGGTATTATTAACGGAACAGGTAATTTTATCCTGACCAAAATGGGTGATGAATACCGGTCTTTTTCCGATGTTTTAACAGAAGCCCAGACTCTAGGGTACGCTGAAGCAGATCCGATATTCGATGTAGAAGGTATCGATGCCTGCCATAAATTGACTATTATGGCCTCCATTGCCTTTGGCATTCCATTACAATTTACCAAAGCGTATACGGAAGGCATCAGCACAGTGACTCCCGATGATATCCGTTACGCCAGTGAAATGGGCTATCGTATTAAACATTTAGGCATTGCCCGCCAGCATTTTACTTCCGATAACACACCAGAAGCCATAGAACTTCGGGTTCATCCGGCCCTGATTCCCAAGACACAGCCCATTGCCAATATTAATGGTGTCCTGAATACCGTAATGATAGATTGCGATGCTGCCGGCCCTATCATTTGCACAGGAACTGGTGCCGGAAGCGAAGCCACAGCATCCGCTGTTATTGCAGATATTATTGATATTGCCCGAATACGCAGCAATCCAACTGCTGTCGTATATCCATTGGGTAAACCTCTACAACAACTGAACAACAAACTACCTATATTACCGGTTGAAGAGATCACAACCCGTTATTATCTGAGAATCCATGCCGCAGATCACCACGGTGTCATGAATGCTATTACCAACATTCTTAGCAAGCACAAAATCAGCATTGCAGCACTAACTCAAAAAGCGAACCGAGATCAGAAAGGCTTTGCCGACATTGTCATTCTGACCCATCAAATTCTTGAAAAGAATATTGATGCGGCAATAACAGAAATCAGTCAACTTACGGATATCAATCAACCCGTCACAAGAATTCGGGTAGAAGCTATGTCCTAAGAGACTTATACAGCAAGTTCTAATGAATGCATGAATCATAACTTTCATACAGAACAGAAAAACACAAGGGGGCTTCATTGAAATACATAAGTACAAGAGGTCATTGTTCACCTAAAAATTTCAGTCAGGTTTTACTTAAGGGACTAGCCGGTGATGGCGGTCTATTCGTTCCTGACCAACTGCCGGAGTTTGACAAGAAAACTCTTATCCGTTTCAGGCAACTGCCTTACAATGAACTTGCAGCAGAAATACTCACACCTTTTACAACAAACTGTATTGACCCTATACAACTGCGCCATATTATTGATAAGAGCTACCAGAATTTCACCCATAAATCGGTTGCTCCTTTACAACAAATGGATCACAACCGATGGATTCTGGAACTCTTCCACGGGCCAACACTGGCATTCAAAGATTTTGCCTTACAGTTACTTGGTAACTTGTTGGATCATGAGCTGGCGATCAGGAATAAAAAGGCCATTATCCTAGCCGCTACCTCTGGCGACACTGGCTCAGCAGCCATCGAGGGTTGCCGTCACAGTGACTATCTGGATATTGTTATCCTGCACCCCGAGGACAAAGTTTCTGACATTCAACGACGGCAGATGACAACGGCCTTAGACACTAACATCCATAATATAGCCGTCAAAGGTAATTTTGATGATTGCCAGTCATTGGTTAAGCAATGCTTTATGGATCAATCATTTTTATCAGAAAATACACAACTAATCGCCGTCAATTCCATTAACTGGGTTCGGATCATGGCTCAGACGGTTTACTATTTTTATGCCGCTCTGGCTCTGGGATCGCCCGCAAGAGACATTACCTTTTCTGTACCCACAGGCAACTTTGGCAATGTATTTGCAGGTTACATCGCGCAAAGAATGGGACTACCCATTAAAAAACTGATTGTCGCTACTAACCAGAATGATATTCTTCACCGTTTTTTCCAACACAATGACTACCAGCTGTACCCCCTGCAGCACACTTTATCTCCCAGTATGGATATCATGATAGCCAACAATTTTGAACGGCTGTTATTTGATCTTCTTGATCAAGACGGTAAAGCGGTTAACCTATTAATGCAAACATTCAGTCAGTCAGGCAAAATCAACATACCCTCTACAGTCCAGAATCGAGCCAAGCTGCTTTTTGATAGTGCTATGATCAATGACCAGCAAACTATTGAAACAATCACTCGGCTCCATAAGGTAACCGGCTATCTGGTAGACCCACATACAGCAACAGCAGTTCAAGCACTGGAGCAAGTGCATCATGACGTCGACACAGCCCAGGTCATCTTGGCAACAGCACATCCTGTAAAATTTCCGGGCGCTATCCGTCAGGCACACCTTCCTCACCCTGAACTACCCCCGCGTCTGCAAAACCTGATGACACGAACCGAACGCTACCAGAAAATATCTAATGATCTGGCAAGCCTGAAACACTTATTGCAAAATATATAGATACTCAAAGACACGCCAAACAAATTTTGACACTGCCACAAGCTATAACAGGACAAAACTTCCTTAAACGTGAAAACACCGGTGATCAGAGGTAACCAAACACACCCACAAGTAGAAAATTCAACAAAAGACAGATGCTTACAGTATCTGTCCGTCCTATTTATATAGGCATAATATTACCCATAGTGATCAACACTACACATCTTCGGACTGGACTTTGCGATATATCATGGAAAAAACAATCATTCGCCGACACTACAACCTCGATAAGGCCACATTTCCTGATGACATGGATCCATTGCTCGCCCGAATCTACTGCGCCCGTGGCATTAATAACATACAGGAACTCGAGCACACATTAAAAAGGCTGTTGGATTATCGTACCATCAAAGGGATTCAGGCGGCAGCGGAGATTCTTGCAGATGCCATTGTTCATCAGAACTCCCTGCTCATTGTCGGGGACTTTGATTGCGATGGTGCAACCAGCACTGCTGTCGGGATGCTAGCTCTTCAGTCTATGGGGGGAAATGTCCGGTTTCTGGTGCCTAACCGGTTTGACTTCGGTTACGGATTAACACCGGAAATCGTAGAAGAAGCCACTAAACATAACACACCAGATGTTCTGATTACTGTAGACAACGGTATTTCCAGTCTTGAAGGGGTCAGGGTCGCCAAGGAAAAAGGCATTAAAGTCATCATTACTGACCATCACCTGGCTGGAAAACAATTACCGGAAGCCGATGTCATCGTCAATCCAAACCAGCCTGGCTGCCCATTCCCCGGAAAAAACAGCGCCGGCGTCAGCGTTATCTTTTATCTGATGTGTGTCTTGTTATCTTCTTTACGTCAACAAAACTGGTTTCACGAAAAAACAGAACCCAAACTGGCTGAACTGCTCGATCTGGTCGCTTTAGGAACCGTAGCAGACGTCGTCAGCCTTGATAATAACAATCGAATACTGGTATCTCAGGGCCTTGCCCGCATTAGGGCCGGCTATTGCCGACCCGGGATTTCAGCCCTGATTCATATTGCCAACCGGCATCAAAAACAACTGACTACCGCTGATCTGGGATTTGCATTGGGACCAAGGCTCAACGCTGCAGGCCGACTGGATGATATGTCTTTAGGGATTACCCTGTTACTGACCAATGATCCCAGCGAAGCCCATGCGCTAGCACAACAATTGGATGAACTGAACCAGGACAGGAAATCCATTGAGCAAAGTATGCAGGCGGAAGCATTAAGTGTCTTAAAAAACATCCCTCTCAATCAACACCATGAACTACCCTGGGGAATCAGCTTATACAACAGGGACTGGCATCAGGGAGTCATCGGCATTCTGGCATCCCGCATCAAGGAACAATTTAACCGGCCGGTTGTTGCATTCGCTGATGCAGATAATGATCACGTTCCTAACAATTCGGATCAGGAAATAAAAGGTTCAGCCCGTTCCATCAGTGGATTACATATTCGTGACACGCTGGCAGACATCCACAGCCATCATCCGGATCTGATCATTAAGTTTGGCGGCCATGCTATGGCTGCGGGACTTACCCTGAAAAAACAGGACCTGCCGTTATTTGAAACATCGTTTAATCAGGCTGTAAAAAAACGCCTGTCAGCTGACGACCTGAAACCCGTTCTTTTAACAGACGGACTTCTTAAGTCTTCCGAAATAACACTTGAAAGAGCTCATCAGCTCCAAACCTGTGCTCCTTGGGGACAAAATTTTCCGGAACCCTGCTTTGATGGATGTTTTCATATTGTGCAGCAACGTCTTGTCGGCAAAAAACATCTGAAATTGGTTTTACAAGCTCCTGACAGTAGCCAACTTATTGATGCCATTGCTTTTAATATTGATACAGATATCTGGCCTTCTCCGGCTGTTACAGCGCTTGAAGCAGTTTATACATTATCCGTTAATGAATACCGGGGAGAAAAAAACATACAGTTGATAATCAACTATCTGAAACCGCGTTCTTCCCTTAAACCTTAAAGAAGCCCCATGGCACATTAATATTTTGTTGGGCATGAACAACCTATTATAGTTTATGCCCACTCCAACTCTAAGGGCACCCCATAAAAAATAGACAAATCTGTTTTTGTATTCATACTGAATAACAATAATAAAATGAAAAAAGGCAAGAAAGATCCCATGTATTCTTATCGTTCACATCTGTTACTGATTACTTGTTTATCAGCTATACTGCTCTGGTTGGGTCTGACAACACCAATGATTACCCTAAAGGCTCATATCGACCGACAAATGGTCATCAGTGAAGGGAAAAAACTCATCAAAGAGCAAAAACTACATCCAGCTATGTCATCCATGGCTACCCAGTTTCTGGATGGCTTAAAAATTAAAGGAAAAACAGAACTCTACAGTAAGACTCAAACTATTCTTGAAACCGCTAACAGTCTGAAAAAATCAGGTCAATGGCTGGTTGCTGTATTAATCCTGCTATTCAGTACGCTTATTCCCGGATGTAAGATCCTTTTGTTATTGATCGCCTCAACCATTCAACGCCCTTGTAAGCTGATACGCATTAATTGTTTTCTCAGTAAATGGTCAATGGCGGATGTGTTTACCATAGGTATCATCATTTCATGTCTGGCAACCCAGACCAGCAACACTAAAAATTCATTGCTGACTTTCAGCACAGACCTGCACGCTGGTTTCTACTGGTTCCTCAGTTATTGTCTATTTTCTGTTGTTGCGGGCCAATGGCTGGCGTACCTGAGCAAAAAGCAATTATCTTCCATGACATCAGAAACCCCTTCCGCTAAATAATGAATTCCTATTAAAAAAATGAGAGTTGTCGGCTTTTTTCACGGTGCTTATCTGTCAGGGTCAGTCCCACGCCAATGAGACGAACAGCCTGCTGATGACGATTCCAGAGGGTTTCCAACAATCGATGATAAACAGCAGACTGATACCAGCCCAGATGATCTGCTTCAATCTGTTCCTCCAGAGACGTTTGACTAAAATCTGCAAATTTCAGTTTTAATGTACGTTTAACGGGATGATATTCATGATTGATACCTGAAAAACGTTTCTCCAACTCCTGAAGCAATACATCAACCATCCGGATGGCATCTGAAAAATTCGCGATATTATCATCCAGTGTCTTTTCGACACTGATGGACTGACGACGACGATCTGGCTGCACGGGTCGTTCATCAATACCCTGAGCATATTGTTGTAGCTGATAGGCCATTTTCCCAAAATGATGCACCAGATGTTCCGGATGAATTCTCTGTAGGTCTGCACAAGTAATGGCTCCCAGATACTTGAGTTTTTCTGCGGTTCGTGGACCAACACCATTGATTTTCTTAACAGGCAATAATCGGACGAATTCGCTGACATCTGCGGGCGTAATAATTTTCAGACCATTAGGTTTATTCCAGTCACTGGCTACTTTAGCCAAAAATTTATTAGGGGCGACACCCACGGATACAGTAATCCCCAATTCTTTTTCAATAGCCGCCATCAACTCCTTAGCCATTAATGTAGCACTGCCATAACAGGCTCTTGATTCAGAGACATCCAGATAAGCTTCATCAAGGGAAACCGGCTCAATGCAATGAGTATACCGAAAAAAGATAACTCTCATTTGAGCAGAGACTTGTCGATAAAGATCAAATCGCGGTTTAATAATCACCAGCTGGGGGCACAATCGCAAAGCGTGGGATGATGCCATGGCGGAATGAATACCTATTTGACGTGCATGATAATTACAGGTCGCAATAACCCCTCTTCGCCGTGTTCCGCCAACAGCAAACGGCCTATCATGCAATAGTGGATCTTCTCTTTCTTCTACTGAAGCATAAAACGCATCGGCATCCACATGGAGAATTTTACGTTGAACGGTCAAGCCTGATTACCCTGCTCTCATAATCGATTTTTTCATTATCACTTTTATTCTTAAGATACTGTACCTTCACGTTTAATATGCCGGAAAAAAATCGACACAAATACAATCAACCATAACCAGTTATTGACGCATTTGTCTCTTAATGGCAATCTCAAAAGATGACTCAAACAATAATTATTGCAGATGATCATCCTCTTTTTCGATCTGCCCTGGAAGTAGCACTAACGCAGATATTGCCTGCAGCACAATTTTATGAGGCAGGAACCATTCCTCATCTGCAGACACTACTGGGAGAGATTGAGTCTCCTGATATTATTTTTCTTGACTTACAAATGCCCGGAGCCCATGGCTTTTCTAGTCTGATTTTTTTAAAAAGTCACTATCCTGATATTCCTGTCATCATCATATCAGCTCATAATGCCCCTAAAATTATTCAAAAATCTATTCACTTTGGTGCCAGCGGATTTATTCCAAAAACAGTCTCTCTCTCTATTATCCGAAAAGCCATTGAACAGATACAATCAGGTAACGTCTGGGTTCCCTACGACATTAACTACAAAGATATCGGTAACGATGACAGCCACAATATCGCGTCACGCCTGAGTACATTAACCCCCCAGCAATTTCGCGTGTTAAGCATGATCAGCGATGGAATGCTTAACAAACAAATTGCCTACGACCTCGATGTCTCTGAAGCCACCATAAAAGCGCATGTCACCGCTATTTTTAAAAAACTAAACGTCAGAAGCCGGACACAGGCCGTAATAGCTATCAAACCACTGGAGATAGATATTCCTGATGATCCCCTATAATATACTTGCTCCACCTTTATTAACCCTTTCTTTTTCAAACAGTCTTTGACTTTATATTTCCAATCTCTATAATAGCTTCATCGTTGATGCGGGGTGGAGCAGCTTGGTAGCTCGTCGGGCTCATAACCCGAAGGTCGTTGGTTCAAATCCAGCCCCCGCTACCAATGAATTATTTTTATATTGTTGCGGGATGGAGCAGTCTGGTAGCTCGTCGGGCTCATAACCCGAAGGTCGTTGGTTCGAATCCGGCTCCCGCAACCATTTCTCATATTGTTTTTTAGTTATTTTATTTATTAAACATAAATAAAATTAGCGGATTTTCTCATCAAATAAGCAAAAGAACTTCACGTCTGCTACATTACTTTTGAGTACACTTTTTCCTATCAATCCGATGTTTAATACTCTATGCATTAAACGGCACAGTGTTTTTTTATCGTGTCTGTTTTCATAAAATTAAGGATCAGGTTATGTCTGCAAAAGTACTGGTTCCTGTAGCGGATGGCTGTGAAGAAATCGAAGCAATTACCATAGTAGATACATTACGACGCGCCGGGGCAAGTGTCACCATAGCAAGTTGTCAAAAAAACGAACAACTGAATATTACGGGAAGCCATGATATCCGCTTTCAGGCCGACTGCCCCATTCTTGCCTGCTATAACCAGATTTATCATCTGATTGTATTACCGGGAGGCGTATCTGGAGCAAAATGCCTGAAAGACACAAAACCACTTATTGATATGCTTATCACCCAGAAAAACACAAGACGATGGTATGCAGCCATTTGCGCCTCTCCCGCTATTGTTCTTTCTCCCAACGGCCTTCTGGATAATGTCCGGGCAACCTGCTATCCATCCATGATTGATAAACTGGACACAGCTAATGCTCGTTTGAGTGAATTAATTGTGATTGATGAAAAAAAGAAAGTCATCACAGCTCAGGGACCGGGTAATGCATTGGCATTCTCACTGGAGCTGATTAATATTCTATACGGAAATAATTCCTTCCGTCCTATTGCTAAACAGATGGTTGCAGACTGGGCTTTATAAAACTTTCTTCCTACCTTTGTTGTGGTTAACCGAAAAACTATGTGTAAAATACATATATACACCAATCAAAAATCATTGGTGGATTTTGTGTTGATCACGGGAGGTAGCCCATGGAAAGTTTCATCATACTGGCCATTTGTGTTTTTGGCCTGTACTACTTTAGCCAGATACAGGATCGTATAGCAGACACTATGTTTGGTGATACATTTGATCGTTTTGAACGCATTTATAATAACGTCTGTTATTCCTGCCATGACGCAGTAGTTGTTCAAAAATTTGTCAGCGGCAATATGCCATTACCTTTTGTTCCTTCATTCAGCTACTCTGCCCGGGTGCTGTGTTATAATGAAACAGGCCACTGGTTCTGGTTTGATGCTCGAATTCAGCTGATGAAGATAAAACAGACCAGCATTACACCTGCTGCCTGTGAAGAGGCCAGAGAAGCTCTAAAAGACGACCCTGAATCCTGTAAGCGCTACTTCCCTGGAAATAATCAACAACAATCCACCTGAAAAGCACCTGACATAGTAAAAACCAGCACTTTATCGCCCTCCCATGATGACAATAAAGCGCTGGCTTTTTTTGTGGCGCATCATTCACCACATAAAAAAAAGCACTCAGATTAGGAGTGCTTAAGGTCAATCACTTAACAGGAAGAGATTTTCTCTCTCCGCGCTAATTCGCAAAACTGACTCTTATGCCATCTCTTTTGCCACTATTTCACTACGCAGATTTTTACGCAATATTTTGCCTACCGGTGTCATAGGCAGTTCCTGACGAAATTCAATATCCTTAGGAACTTTATAGGCGGTTAAGTGCTGACGGCAATATTCCACCAACTCCCCTTCGGTAAGGCTTTCATCTGCAGGGATGACAAACAGCTTTACCTTTTCTCCGGTTTTATCATCAGGCACACCGATAGCTGCACAGTTTTCAACCTTATGATTAGATACCACTACATCTTCTATTTCATTAGGATAAACATTGAATCCTGACACCAAAATCATATCTTTCAGACGATCAACGATCTTCACAAAACCATCTTCCTGAATCACCGCCACATCGCCTGTTTTAAGCCAGCCGTCTGCACCCAGCACTTCCCGAGTTGCATCAGGACGTTGCCAGTACCTTGCCATAACCTGTGGTCCTTTAACACACAACTCACCGGGTTCTCCCACTACAGTCTCGATTCCGTCAACTTCTGTCTTAAGCTCTGTATCCGGAACCGGCAAACCGGCTGTTCCCAACTGAGATTTCCCACCAACAGGATTAATACAAACCGCCGGAGAACATTCCGTCAAGCCATAGGCTTCTGATATATCACACCCGGTTTTAGCCTTCCATTGATGAGCCACTTCTTCTTTTAAAGCGGTTCCGCCCGATAACGTAAATTTCATGGCAGAAAAATCACACTCATCAAATTTAGGGTGATGCAATAAACTGACAAACAGAGTATTTAAACCAATAAATCCCGTAAACCGCCAGGGTTTAATAAATCGAATAAAGGTGGATGTATCTCTGGGATTAGCAATCAACACACTGTGATTACCCAACAAGGGCAAGCAAAGTAAATGCACAGTAAAAGCATAAATATGATACAGCGGCAAGGGTGCAATAATAATTTCAGAGCCATGTGTCAAAATAGGCATTCCCTCACTGCTTTCCTGAGACAGCACAGCCTGCGCCTGTAGCATATTGGCCACAATATTACGGTGAGTCAGTACAGCGCCTTTTGAGACACCTGTTGTTCCACCTGTATATTGCAAAACCGCAACATCACTGCTTTTGGCTGGATCAGGCGGCAAATAAGCAACCTGCCCTCCCTTCTTTATCAACTGCCTAAACGGAATAGCCTCTTTCAACGAAAAAGGCTGAATCATCTTTTTTACATGTTTTGCAACAAAATTAATCAGTTGGCGTTTAGGCGCCGGCAACATATCCGCCAAACGAGTAACGATTAAGTACTCAATATCGGTTGATGCAATCACCTTTTCCACCAGATGCCCGAAGACATCCAGAAAAACCAATGCTTTTGCTCCAGAATCCTTAAACTGGTGCTCCATCTCACGCGCGGTATACAACGGATTTGTATTAACGACCACCAACCCTGCCCGCAATGCGCCATAAACAGCAATAGGATATTGCAGCAAATTAGGCATCTGAATAGCAATTCTGTCTCCGGGTTTTAAATCCGTGTAATTTTGTAAATAACTGGCAAAACAACGACTGGCATAATCAATATCAGAAAATGAAAGCGTTTGACCAATACTGGTGAAAGCTGATTTATCAGCATGCTGTTTCAAAAAAGTTTCAATAACACAAAGAGCGTTAGGATACTGATCCGAGTCTACTGTATCCATCACACCTGCAGGGCGTTTACCATACCAGAATGATACATCCATAAATTCAACATCTCTTCAGTGGGTTGTGACTATTGTTATTATCTGAACAGACCGTTTTTCAAGGGTTCTTTCGACAGTCTACACGATATGGTTCAGCATTCCACCTCAAAAGCGTTGATTCAATAATCAATTCAAAAGCTGGCAATGCTGTACAGATTATTTTACTCTGATGATTGTGGGTGTAGACGCTGCACACAGGTTTTATCATGGATGAATACTACCTAAAAATTCTGTCCGGCAACCATCAGGGTGCGGAAATACCTTTGACCTCAGGTAATTATTCTCTGGGGAAGGGTGAACATTGCGATCTGGTACTGACAGATGAGTCTCTTAAAGACGTACATCTCACCCTGTCTATTACTGACGACAGCTCCTTTCAGATCAGCTTATCAAAACAAAAACCCTCTGATACCGATCCTGATGAAAATGACGATGCAGATAATTCTCCTACCCTAAACTCTGTTCTTTATCTAAATGGTGATAAGACCGACGAAAATACATCCTTCAACGCCTTTGACATTCTCACTACAGCGGGCATTCATTTTTCGGTCGGACCCGCAAAAGATCAATGGCCTGAACTCACTCTTCCTACGATTACACAAACAAAAACAGACAGCCAAAAGACAGCATCAAACAGTATTCATACTGAAGACAAATCCGACATGTCTGACAATAATAGCCAATTAGAAACGAATGACGACATTGATGATGAATACGAAGAAGAAGGTGATGATGAGGAAGGCACCGGGGTCAATCTCAAATTACTCCTAATCATTCCTCTTAGCATTATTCTCCTCATTATTGCTCTGGCTGCTTTTCTTTTCAGCTCTGAATCCGTCGATCCAGAACAAATAAAGAAACCCATCAAATATCTTGAAACCGCCAAACGGATAACAGCAGAATCGGCCTTGGGCAACATTACACTCGAAGAACTTCCGGATCATACCATTCTTATCAAAGGCTACACTGATACCCGTAAATCCCGGGATGACTTTCATAAAATATTGAGAGCCAGAGCTATTCCGTTTAAATCACGCATTATTGTCATGAAAGACATGCGCGCTAACGCTGAAGCACTGTTACAGGATCGAGGCTACAAAAATTTGACCGTTGAGGTTGATAGCTCACCTGGCCACTTAGTAGTAACAGGTTATACTATATCACCGGAACAGATAGAAAAAATCATTGCATCCATGAAACATGAAATTCATGGTGTGAAGAGCATCATTAATCAGGTCAGGGATCACTCTGACCGTGTGCGGGCACTAAAAAACCTATTACAAGAAGCTAATCTTGCTTCCCGAGTCCAGCTGATTGAACGCCCCGGAAAAATTCTTTTACAACAAATTCAGGCAGACGATAACCAGAGAAAACAGTTAGCTCAGGTTATCAGCTCATTCAGAAAACGCTACGGTAATACACCAGAACTGATTGCCGCTTACAAACTAGCATCCAGCGGTTCAAAAACATCCATATCCAGTAAAAATACGACAAAAAACCTGATACCGGCAATCAGCATCCGAGGCGTCAGCATGGGGTCAATCCCCTACGTCATTATGGCAGACGGTGCGAAATATCTGGTTGGCGCAACACTCGACAACGGCTACGTAATTGAGGATATTAATCTTGAATACCTGTTATTAGTAAAAGGGACTCAAAAATTTAAATACCGCCTCGGAGGGCACAGCAGTGCACAGTCAAAAGACCAAGAAAAAAGATAATCCTGTCTATTTGTCTGAAATTCATGAGCAGTTAATTAACGATAAAGAGGCAAAGATACGCGACGTATTAACACAAGCTTTATTCGAGCAAATGCTAGAACTCAAGAACCGTCGTGATCAGGGCGCATCACCAGATGAATACCAACAACTGGAAGCACTAATACTGGCCATTGCGGCCGCAGGAGAAGCCATTGGTAAAGTCTGGAAGCGGGAACACGACAAACACTAACTAATAAGCAAACGCAGTATTTAACACTTTTATCAGGGACGAGGAGCTAATTGATGGCAGGTGACTATACCAGCACTTATAATCCAGCGGAAGGACAGCCTGGTCCTGCCAACGGCTTTAATTTCGATGCCATTCAGGCTCAGTTTGGTAAACAAGCCGCCACGATGGATGAAAACCTAAAAAATCGCGTCAATACTATGGATCCAAACAGTACACAGGATATGGTGAATTTTCAGGTAGAATTCAATAAATACATGATTGTTGAAGGTCTACGTTCCAGTATTATCAAATCCATCAAAGACACGATTCAAAGCATAATCCAGAAAATATAACAGCCATAGAATAAGGAAATTTTCTCATGCTGAAAGAAGATACGGTCAAACTACTAGCGGATATCGGTTTTATGGCCAGTAGTGCCGGACTGTCAAAGCATGCCTTCGCTATTTATAGTGGCATTGAAACCGCTCGTCCCGACAGCATCCTTCCGGATATAGGCTTCGCACTGGAATTTATGAACCGTAAAAAATTTCAGGAAGCCATCAGCATTCTGGAAAAGCAAGCCCTGAAAAAATCACCGGATGACCCCATAGCCACTGCATTTATTGGCCTTGCCCTGATGATGGATGGCCGTAACAAGGAAAGTGAAGACTGTCTTACTAAAGTGGAAAAAAGCACGGGAAAAGAGGCCGTAACCATGGCAAAAGCACTCTTAGAAAAAATCAGGGGAAAATAAAAAATACCCAGCACCTAAGCCGGCTCTCGACAATAATAACAATCCGGCTTCTATCTCCTGAATACCTGAATTCAATACCATCCACGTCAAGGCATAATCATTGTGGGTAGAGCTGGTGATGCAAACGAGTTTTGGGATGATGTCAATACTGCCAGCATATCAGAAAAATATTCCAGATGATTAACCATCTCGGCCACAGCGCCTTCTACCGACTGCTGAGTCACTCCTTGTAATGGACATCTGAAACTTACTGCCAGCTTGTCTTCCTGGGACACACAAAGAGATGAACGCTGACTCATCATCAATCCCAGATTTTTCTTAAGCATTTGTTTCAATACAGATTCCCGGACATCTATTTTTGAAGGTAATAAACCTATTTCGCCATAAAAATAAACCTGACCTGACACGGGAAAGCACTCAACAACGAAAATATCATCAATAACAATACGATAACGCCCTTCTTCTGCTTCCAGTGGATCCATACCATGATGATTGGCAAAAGCTTGCAGAACTGAATCCAAACTCATACGCGTCCATGCCTCCTAAATAATTTCCTGTTAAGCCAAGGCTACACTAATAATTTTTCTTGCTTCTTAATATAGTGTAGCCGAGTGATACCTAATTAACTTTCAGATAATGTTCTGTCTTCCATCATTTCAGGCACTTTTGCTCCTGATAATTTTTTAAACACAAGTAACATGACACAAAATACCAACAAAGCAACCGAAAAACCCGCACCAACAGAATTCGTAATACCCATAACCAAATAGCCGCACAGGGAAACAAAAGCCACCACCAAGGCATAAGGTAGCTGGGTTATTACATGGTCAATATGATGACAGGAAGCCCCTGTTGAGGAGAGAATCGTTGTATCTGAAATAGGCGAACAGTGATCACCAAAAACCGCTCCAGCTAATACGGCAGATAACATAGGCAAGAGCATAGCAATATCTGCTGCTGCCGCCATATCACCAGCAATGGGTAACATAATGCCGAAGGTTCCCCAGCTGGTGCCTGTAGCGAACGCCATAAGCCCCGATACACCGAACAGAATCATAGGCAAATAACTTGCCGGAATACTATCACTGATCAGACCGGCTAAATATTTCCCTGTTTCCAGCTCACTAATGATATCAATCAGCACCCAGGCCAACACCAGAATATAAATCGCAGACAGCATAGAAGACACACCTTCCACTATTGCCCGATACCAGTCACTACCGCTTATATTTCGGTTCACCATGTGTACTGCCGTGACAAACAGGCCAACCATAGCCCCCCAAATCAATGACAAGCCTACATCGGTATTTTCAAAGCTTCCTAAAACAGAAAAAGGAAGATTTTCATCGGCAAGGTTTTCAGCGCCTGTCCAAATAAGCGCTGATAACGTAACAAAAACCAATACCACAATAGGCATAATCAGATCAGAAATACGACCGTTCTCCAGGCCTACCAGCTTTGCTGCCCCGGGTGGATTACCTTTTTCAATATCATATAAATACCCGTCTGCCGCTTTTTCTTCATGAACTTTCATCAATCCCACATTCAGGTTCATCCCGGCCACGGCAATCACCATAGCCAACGCAAACACTGCATACAGGTTCATGGGAATCATAGTGAGAAAGGCATGAATAGGACTTTGATCCGTTACACCATGAGCAACCATAATTGATCCCACCAACGCGATTACATAGGCTCCCCAGCTGGATACCGGTGTAACAACGCAAACCGGTGCGGCCGTAGAATCAATCAGGTAAGCCAGCTTAGCCCTAGATACTTTATGCCGATCTGTCAGAGGCCGACACACATTACCCACGGCTAAACTATTAAAATAATCATCAATAAAGATAATGACGCCCAATAACACAGTCAGCAGTTGAGTACTCTGCTTGCTTTTGACTTTATGGCGCGCCCATTCTCCAAAGGCTGCAGCACCGCCCGACAAACTGATCAGACTGGTCATTATTCCCAACAACAACAAAAACAGCAAAATAAACAGGCTGCCTGTATTAATCCCATCATCCCAAAAAACACCCAGAAACCCTTTTGCTGCCAGCTGAACAGCTTCGAGGGGATGAAACCCTGTTAATAATAATGCTCCGGTGATAATGCCCGCCCCCAGGGATAATAAAACTCTTCGGGTCATAACTGCCATCAATATGGCAACAGCAGGAGCAAGCAGTGATAAAAACGAGTGACTAAAATCTGATAATTCCATACAGCTGATCTCATTTCGTGCAATGTTGTATGACTGAACATATTGTTATAACTGTCAGCCTATACAGCCTTGAGTTTTGGATCAGGAGGGCAGGATACGACTGCGAATCAATACAATATTAACAGCATCGGCTCTACAGCGCTCCGGTAGCTCTCCACAGTAAAACCACTGTGACAGTAGTACGACTGTTGGCCGTACCACCAGCCGATAGCATCTGACAAAACCATCGACTTCGGCGTTGTTTCCTTTTGTCCCGGGTCGCTGGCGTCACCCTGACCGTTACTACTTATAAACAACGCACCTCTACCTTAAAGAGGATTGTAAGTATCTGTCAGCACAAAGAAACGTTGCCCTATAAGATACAGGATTTATTTTACAGATACTGACTGATGATACAATACTCAAAAAAAACGATACTTATTAAAATAGGCTAAAAACGGAAAAATAACCTAAAAAAACAGGACTACCTGACACAAACCCATATACAACTAAAAATCGCTCAAAAAAAAGCCGTATGGATAGTCATACGGCTCGTAAAAAAACGCCAGTTTTCTTCAGTTATTCCCACTCTATAGTAGCAGGCGGCTTACTAGACACATCATAAGTAACCCGAGAAACCTGTTCAATTTCGTTAATGATTCGAGATGACACTGTTTCCAGCAACTCATAAGGCAGGTGAGCCCAGCGTGCTGTCATAAAATCCACCGTTTCAACTGCACGCAATGCAATAACGTATTCATAGCGACGCGCATCACCGACAACCCCAACCGATTTTACAGGAAGAAATACGGCAAACGCCTGGCTGACTTTATGATACCAGTCCGCCTTATGAAGTTCGTCCATAAAGATCGCATCGGCTTCCCTAAGCACATTGGCATAGGATTTCTTCACTTCACCCAGCACTCTAACACCTAAACCCGGTCCCGGAAACGGATGGCGGTATACCATGTCATAAGGAAGCCCAAGCATCAGCCCTATTTTGCGGACCTCATCCTTGAAAAGCTCCCGTAACGGCTCAACCAGAGACATTTTCATCTCATCCGGCAAGCCTCCCACATTATGGTGCGATTTAATCACATGGGCTTTTCCATTTTTCGTACCAGCAGACTCTATGACATCAGGATAAATAGTCCCCTGAGCCAAAAAACGAACATCATCAAGACGTGCAGACTCTTCATCAAAGATATGGATAAAGGTTTCCCCAATAATCTTACGCTTCGATTCAGGGTCAGAAACGCCTTCCAGCGCTTCCAGAAAACGCTGCTCTGCATCCACCCGGATCACTTTTACACCCATATTATCTGCAAAGCGCGCCATGACTTCATTGCCTTCATTCAGGCGCAACAAACCGTTATCCACGAAAACACAGGTCAACTGATTACCAATAGCCTTATGCAGAAGAGCTGCAACAACACTGGAATCCACGCCCCCGGAAAGCCCTAATAACACCTGCTGGCCATCCACCTGCTGGCGGATTCTATGAATAGCATCCTCAATGATTTGATCCGGTGTCCACAGCGCCTGACAGCCGACAATATCTAAAACAAAGTGTTCCAGTATCTTGTGTCCCTGACGGGTATGAGTCACTTCAGGATGAAACTGAAGTCCGTAAAAGTGTTTATCCTTACAGGCCATCGCGGCAACAGGACAGGACTCCGTAGCAGCGGCAATAACAAACCCTTCCGGTACTGCCGTTACTTTATCTCCGTGGCTCATCCAGACATCCAGACTTTCCACTCCCGTCTCATTGGTATGATCGGAAAGCCCATCAAACAAACAAATCTTATCGATCAAATCCACCTGAGCATAACCAAACTCACAATGGTCTGCCCCTTTAACTTTTCCTCCCATCTGTTGAGCCATGGCTTGCATGCCATAACAAATACCCAACACCGGGATTCCCATTTCAAAAACAATATCCGGAACCCGTGGCGTGTTATGACCTATGACAGACTCAGGCCCGCCGGACAGAATAATACCTCTTGGGTTAAAGGCACGAATATCTTCCGGAGCTATATCGCAAGGATGTAACTCACAGTAAACACCTATTTCCCGAATCCTCCGGGCAATCAGCTGGGTATATTGAGAACCAAAATCCAGAATCAGGATACGTTCAAGATGAATATCCGGTGACATGCTATCGTCCGCAAATGTTGTATGAAAATAACGATAAAACGAAGAAACAGAAATGCCCTACTGTAAAAACAGCGGGCATATTAACATAACGCTTTCAGGCAATAACCAACAAAACCTGCTTAGCACCTGCCATCAATAATGACGACGATCAGTGATTACTGTGATAGTTAGGCGCTTCTTTGGTGATCATGACATCGTGCACATGGGATTCCTGCATGCCAGCATTCGTCACACGAACGAACTCAGGACGCATTCTCATGGTTTCCATGTCCGGTGATCCTGTATACCCCATAGCCGCACGCAGTCCACCAATCATCTGATGAATAATGGCGTGAACTGGTCCTTTGTAAGGTACACGACCTTCAATGCCTTCCGGAACCAGTTTTTCAGCACCATCTTCTGCATTCTGAAAATAACGATCACTGGAACCAGACGCCTGAGCCATAGCTCCAAGCGAACCCATTCCACGATAGGCTTTATAGCTTCGACCCCGATACAATTCCACTTCCCCAGGGGCCTCCTCCGTGCCCGCCAGCATGCTTCCCAGCATAACGGTGTGAGCACCCGCTACAATAGCCTTGGCTATATCACCGGAAAAACGGACACCGCCATCTGCAACAACCGGCACATCGGTGTCTTTAAGCGCTTCCACTACATTTGCCACGGCACTAACCTGAGGAACACCAATACCTGTTACGATACGAGTCGTACAGATGGATCCCGGACCGATTCCCACCTTAACCGCATCTGCACCAGCATCCACTAATGCCCGGGCTGCAGCGCCTGTGGCAATATTACCACCAATAACCTGAACCTGAGGATAGGTTTTTTTCACCCAACGAACCCGATCCAGCACCCCTTGAGAGTGCCCGTGCGCGGTGTCCACAACAATCACATCCACTCCCGCATCCACCAAAGAGGCAACACGTTCAGGCGTTTCCGGCCCTGTTCCTACCGCAGCTCCTACCAGTAATTGTCCATCTGCATCTTTATTCGCATTGGGATAAGCCTGAGCATTTTTAATATCCCGGACCGTCATCATGCCCGCTAAACGAAACTGGTCATCCACAACCAGTACCTTTTCAATACGGTGCTTATTCAGTACTTCCCTAACCGTATCCTGAGAGGTTCCCTCAGGAACGGTAACCAGTTCTGATTTAGGGGTCATAATCTCAGAAACTTGCATGCTCAGATCCGATACAAAACGCATATCCCGACCGGTGACAATCCCCACAAGATCACCTTTTTTCAGCACGGGAACACCTGAAATACTGTGCTGGGCCGTCAATGCCAGTAAATCACGCACTGACGAGTCAGCATTAATGGTAATCGGATCCCGTACGATGCCGTTTTCGAATTTTTTAACCATCCGAACCTGTTCCGCCTGTTCCCCAGCGGTCATGTTTTTATGGATAATACCCAGCCCACCTTCCTGAGCCATAGCAATAGCCAGACGCGCCTCCGTTACGGTATCCATAGCGGAAGACAGAAGAGGAATATTCAGGGATATGGTTCGCGTTAATCGGGTTTTTACAGAAACATCTTTAGGAAGAACATTAGAATAATCAGGGAGAAGTAAAACATCGTCAAAAGTCAGTGCATTTTCAGCAATTCGCAACATTGCCCAAGTCCGGATATTTTCAGTGGATAAAATTTTATAGATGATACCAGAAAAAGAACAAAAAACAATCACTTACTCACCGATTTTTAGCTAAATTTCTCCCTTTTAAAAAGCTTTTCCATGAGACGGGCTCTGTTTTACGAAATTAACTATACTGACAGGATAAAAGAATACAATGGATCAGGAGCAAGTCATGCAAGGGATTGGCAATACACCAGATATACAAAACTTAACACCCAATTCTGCCACAACAGAAGCCGAATCGGGTCAGGGACTTAACCGTTCAGTCACCAAACTGGAACAAGCAGAACCATTGATCCCTAAAGACTGGAAAAGCTCCTCTATTTTAAAACAGCTGATTAACCGCGACATCACTACGGCCAACAGCGATCAATATTTACCTTCCATAAAAACAGCCATTTCAGAGCTTGAAGTCCGACAAGAAGAGATCAAAGACAATCCGAACCTGGTTACGAAAGATAAACTGTTGACGGCTTACCAACATAAACTGGACTCAATTAAAGCCCTGCACCAGGAACGCATTCAAACAAGAGATGAACACATCCAAAACTTTTTTGATCAGCAAAAAGGCGACATTGATGACTTAAAAACCCCAAAAAGCATGGACTGGTTGGCAAGCGAGCTAAACGCACGAAAAGAGGATTTTTCATCGGGCTGCCAAAAAATCATTGAAAAAGTCGTCCATGAGAACAACGCCGCCAAAGCATTAGAACCGTCCATTCAAAGTGCCGAACAGGATGTGGTAAAAATAGCGGATATCCCCAAAGAATCCCAAAAAATATTGGCGGATGCCGTGCAGGAACTCTCCTCTATGGGATCTGAGTTTATCGACTCCCTGACAACTCCTGAAAAATAACGGTTTATCTTAAAATTGCTTAACACTGTCTTTGTTCATTGCATGAAAGCCGATACAATCCTGATTATTTCTATCTGTATCGGTTTTCCATAAAAATACCATGCCAGACGACATCACATCTCCCAAAATACTGTCTGTTTCCGAACTTAATAGCCGCATACGGCGATTACTGGAAATCAACTTTACCCATATTCGGATAGAAGGGGAGCTGTCTTCTCTTGCCCGCCCCCGATCCGGACACTGGTACTTTACACTTAAGGATGATCAGGCCCAGGTCCGCTGCGCCATGTTTCGTGGACGAAACCAACACATTTCATTCATTCCTGCTGAAGGAATGCAGGTGCGGGTTCGTGCCAATGCCAGCCTTTATGAAGGACGCGGGGATTACCAGCTGATTGTGGAACATATGGAAGAAACTGGAGCCGGCGATCTGCAAAAAGCTTTTGAGAAACTAAAGAAAAAACTGGCCTCAGAAGGCCTGTTTGATACGGAACGAAAACGCCCGATTCCCGCTATTCCTCAACATATTGGCATCATCACTTCGCCTACCGGTGCAGCAATTCGCGATATTCTCACTGTCCTGAAACGACGTTTCCCAGCCATACCCATTACCATCATTCCTTCTATGGTTCAGGGAGACGAAGCAGCAAAACATCTGTACCGGACACTGGAACAGGCAAAAAGATACCATCAGAAAAATCCCATCGACGTGCTGGTTATAACACGAGGCGGAGGTTCGATGGAAGATCTGCGGCCCTTCAATGATGAGAAACTGGCCCGAAGTATTGCAGACAGCCCTATTCCTGTCGTCAGCGCCATCGGACATGAAGTGGATTTTACCATTGCAGATTTTGTTGCCGACCTTCGTGCACCCACACCTTCTGCTGCTGCAGAGCTGATCAGTCCTGATTATCGAGAATGGCTCCAACAAATAAACACCTGTCAGCAACATTTAACGACTCATATGACATACCGGCTTAACTTGCTACAACACCGACTTGCAACAGTATCCGGACAATTGCGCCGACCGGATGATCGACTCAGGGAGGTAAGCCAACGACTGGACGATCTGGACATTCGCCTGACCCAAGCGATAAAAATGCAATTAAAACACCAGAATACTCGTTTTCAATACGTCCGGAACCAATTAATACAAACAAATCCCGCCCATCTTATCCAACAGTGGCACATCCGCCTGGGTATCCTATCCCGCCAGTTGCCTTCGCTTATCAAGGGGCAATTAAAAAATCATTGGCTACTGTTGAGTAATCTGGGTAACCAACTGCAAGCCGTCAGCCCTTTATCCACCCTATCCCGTGGGTACAGCATCGTGCAAAAAGAATCCATCGTCATTATTAATAGCCAGCAACTTCAGCCGGGTGACCAAATATCCGCCCAGTTCCACAAAGGCTCTGCCCAGTGCAGGGTAGAATCCGTTTCATAACAATATTTTTCGTTTTTCCTTTAACGATTACGCCTTTCCCTACGTTATTTCTAGTTTACCGCCCTGCAATAACGTTTGTTTTTTACAAAAAACAGCAATCTTCTAAAGCCCTGCTAATGTTAATGGAATAAGGCGCAAATAAACCGCCTCGATCACTTAAAAAAACAGCAATAACTGAGAAGACCGGAGCAGAATATGTTTAACATTACCCGGCTTATCGAAGGGATGACGGCTACAGACTGGTTCATTACCGCAATTGTTATTTTAGTCTGGATGACACTGACTCATATTGCAGGAAAGTTTTCTGAAAAACGCTGGGGAGACAGGGAATCCGGTGCTTTAGTCGGCTTTTTTGTTCCAGGTCTTATTTTGGTAACTACCCTCTATTTTTATTGATATTTTAAGACCATGAAGAGAAACGTGCTGTGTGCTGTCGTGATAATTTCTATTCTGGCAGCCAGCTCAATGCTTTTTCACAAAAAACATAGCCCTCCGGAAAAAAAACCATCGGTCAACGAGCCAGGCCGACCTCTTCCTGATGAAAGCCATACTTTTTCACCTTTTGTCCCGCAACAACAACCTGATCGAATCTGCCTGACATTGACCCATGATCCCACAACATCTATCAATATCCAGTGGCGCACTCATAACCTGTCAGGCCATCCAGTTGTCCAGATAGCTCTTTTATCAGCTGGTCCGATAGAAAAAACTGGCATCATCCAGACATGCCTTGCTTCCAGCCAAATTTTCCGGCATCCCCATTACGATGCCGTTCACCACCATGCCAACATAACCGGCCTGAAGCCTGCAACCACCTATCTTTATCGTGTAGGTGACGGCCTGAAATGGTCAGAATGGTTTCAGTTTCAAACATCCCAGCCTTCCCACCAGCCCTTTGAATTTTTGTTTTTCGGTGATTTACAGGAAGACATCCGGGGAAGCTGCTCCCGGATCATACGTCAGGCGTTTCTAAATCACCCTAATACCCGCTTTATGCTGTTTATTGGAGATATTGTCCGCCACGGAAATAATGACACTGAATGGCACGAATTCTTTCAGGCAACCGGATGGCTGACAGGCATGTTTCCGACCATTGCTACTCCCGGAAACCATGAATACAAAAATACACAGATCACCTCAGCATGGGGAGCACATTTCCAGTTCCCATCTAACGGCCCTCAGGGATGCGAAGAGCTTAACAATACCTGTTATTTTATTGATTATCAGGGAACCCGTTTTATCTCACTCAATACCAATGCCATGCGAGGCTTCCACCTAAAAGCAGTTCTGGCCCAAAGGCAATGGTTACAAACGCTTTTGCGTAACAACGACAATGACTGGACTGTTATATTCCACCATCACCCTGTAGACTCTCCTACCCAAAGTGAATCCGGAAAAAAACAACTCCAGTGGCTATTTTCCCCACTCTATGAAAAATACCATGTTGATCTTGTTTTACAGGGAGACGCACACACTTATGGCCGCGGTCATAAAAGCCATGATAAAAACAATCCCGACAGCCCGATCTATATTGTCAGCAACAGCGGAGCACATATGAACAAGCCTGATGCTCCCTGGGCAAGCGTCAGCGGAAGCGATAAACAACTTTACCAGCATATCAGCATCAGCAAAAATCAATTAAATTATCAGGCAATCGCTGCCGACGGCTCCCTATTCGATCATTTCATCCTGAAAAAATAACCGAATAAGAGACAGCAAATCTTAACGGGCAGAAGAGCCATGCCACGATTTTTTCAGCCAATACCATAGTTCACGACCTCCTTTCCCGACATCGTGTAACACCAGATACATCACAGGAATCAAAAACAAGGTAATCACCGTGGCAAACAAAATACCAAAACCCAGGGAAACCGCCATGGGCAACACCACTTTAGCCTGCAAACTTTTTTCCAGTGTGATGGGAATCAGCCCGACAAACGTAGTAAAGGATGTGAGCACAATAGCTCGAAAACGCTGACAACCGGCATCAAGAACAGAAAATAAACGATTCTTTCCATTGTGTTGCAAATGATTGATCCGGTCCACCAAAATCAGGCTGTCATTCACCAGCACGCCAGCCAGTGCAATCAAACCATAGGCCGACAGCAGGCTAAAGGAAATTCCCATGATCATATGTCCCACCACGGCACCCACAAAGCCAAAAGGAATAATGACCATGATAATAATCGGTTGAAAATAAGATTTCAGGGGAATGGCAAGCAATGCATAAATCAAAAAAAGAGCCAGCAAACCGGCAAACATCAGCTGCTGCATCAGTTGTTGCTGTTCGCGGCTTGACCCTTCACGTTCGGTACGGACAGAGGGATAATGTTTCAACAGTCCCGGTAAAAAATTAGCCTCAATATCACTAATAACAGCGTCCGGTTCCAATATCACCGTATCTACCTCTGCCATAACGGCTACCGAGCGAAGCCCGTTCGTTCTGCGTATAAAACTGGAAGACGAGCCAGACTCCAGTGTCGCCACTTCAGAAAAGGGCACCAGATCATTATTGGGTGTACGTATATACATTTTATCCAGATCTTTCAGATTATTTCTATCGGATCGGGGATAACGCAACATGACTCTTATTTCCTCCCGCCCCTTCTGGATACGCTGGACTTCTTCCCCGTAAATTCCCTGCCGCATCTGCTGCCCGACCTGACCCAGTGTCAACGAAAGTGCTTCAGCCTGTGGCCGTACATGCACCACCACTTCGCGACCGGAAACATCGGTTGTATTTTCCACATCGTAGACACCCTGATACGTTTTAAGATGAGTTTCCAGTTCTGCAGCAGCAGCTTCCAACGCCTGATAGTTCTCACCACTTAAACGAAAATAGACCGGTTTTGTCCCACCGATATGAGTACTGGCAGAAAAATTTAGTGACCGTACACCCAGCTGACTGCCCACTTTATCGCGCCACTGTTTGACCACTTCATAAGCACTCACCGTCCGGTTCTCTGACTTAGTCAGCTCGGCAATAATCGATCCACGGGTATCGCTTTCTGTATTAACAAACACACTATGCAACACCCCATCGCCTCCCTGCCTTCTGTCCGCCTGATCCATAGCCATAACTGCCTGTTCAATCCGGGTGATTGCCTGATTCCGTATAGCCAGTGACGACCCAGTCTGCATTTTCAGGTCTACCTGAATAAAATCACTGGGCACTTTAGGAAAAAAAACAAACCGAAACCACGGACTCATGGTAATACCCAGAGTAATGATAAATATCCCGACAAAGAGACTCAGGCTGATATAACGATTATTCAGCGCCTTTGCCAATAGCTGACGATAGTATTTCCGGATAAAAGACTGCAGACGAATATCAAACTGTTGCTGAACACGCCCGATACGTGAAGAAAAATGACCGGATGACGTCAATCGGACGTTGGCCAGATGCGAGGGTAATATCAACTTGGACTCAATCAGGGAAAAGATCAGGCAAAGAACAACCACCATGCCAATCGACTCAAAAAAAGGTGCACCCTGCCCTGTTACAAACAACAAAGGGAAAAATACAGCAATGGTCGTTAAAACTCCGAAAGTAGCTGGAACAGCTACTTTTTTCACCCCGACTAATACCTGCTGCGGCGTATGACCCGATTCAGACGTATGGCTGTATACACTTTCTCCGATAATAATTGCATCATCCACCACTACACCTAGCACCAGAATAAAGGCAAACAGGCTAACCATATTGATAGAAACAGGTATGGGCATAATCGGCAGAAAAAACAGGGCACCCATAAAACACACAGGAATGCCGACGATCACCCAAAATGCTACACGTAACCGCAGAAACAGGCTAAGAATTAAAAATACCAACATGGCACCGTAAGCCATATTTTCCAGCATCATATCCAGCCTGCCCTGAAGATAATAAGACGTATCTCCCCACACCGACACATTCATGCTGGCTGGCATATTGCTGCGATAATCATAAAGAAATGTTTTTACAGCATCGGCTGTGGCAATATCGCTTTGCTTGCCTGCAGACAATACCTGAATAGACACGGCTGGTTTACCATTAAAACGAACTATGGCATCATCTTCAGAAAATCCATCACGAACTGCAGCAATATCTTTCAGTAATAACCGGCTTCCGTCTTCCTGAGTTTTAATCACCAAAGCTCCTAGATCAACGCCTTGATAAACCTGTCCACGGGCTTTAACACTGATATCGCCTTCTTCTGTACGAATGGCTCCTCCCGTCACATCAACAGACGACTGCCGCAAAAGATCCGCCACTTGGGAAAAAGTTAGGTTATAGGCTTGCAGTTGCATCTCGGAAACCTCAACAGCAATTTCTCGTTCCTGCTCACCCATAATTCGGGCTTTATTCACTTCAGGCAGCTGCAACAAAAATTCGTGAAGTCTTTGCGCCTCCCTCTGCAACGACAGCCTATCCGTATCACCAAATACAGTAACAAAAACCACCGGTTTCTCCGGCTCCACCTTACTGATAACAGGCTTTTCTGTCTCATCGGGTAAACTATTCAATCCATCTACAGCGACTTTTACATCATCGTAAATTGAATCGATATCAAACCCGTTAGCTACCTCAAGATTAAGAGTAGCAATGCCTTCCCGTGCCATAGATACGGTTTTTTTTATGCCGGTCACATCACGGACTGCCTCTTCCAGTTTCAGAACGACTCCTTGTTCTACATCTACAGGTCCGGCTCCTGGATAAGACACCTGAATACTGACCGTATTGATGTCAAAATCCGGAAACATTTTTTTCTTGATGGTCCAACCGGATAGCAGTCCGGCTACCAGAATCAAAACCATCAACAGATTGGCTGCAACCGGATTATCAATAAACCATCCAATAATGCCTTTACCGGCAGATCGGGCATCAGATGAAACGTCCTTCATAATTCAGTTCCCTGTGCCGATGTATTTTTATCGGCTGCCGCTTTTGGCAATCCCGGACTCTCTGGAACAACACTAACCGGCATTCCATCAACGGGATTGTCCGGCGGAGTAATACATACCCGTTCGCCTTCCTGTAATGAAGGAGTAGCAGTAATAAATACGCTGTCTTCCGTACTGTAAACCACATTAACCCCACGTACCCAAAGATGGTGTCCATGATCCAATATCATCACTTGCCCCGAGCCAAAAAGAGCAGAACGAGGCAAGCGATAAACATTAGAAATGGTTTTACCAGTAATCACTATCTCAACAAAAGTTCCTTCCTTGAGCGGTGGTATTTCCGTACTGGCAACATCGTAAGGATTGTCTACGCTAATAACGGCATAATGCATATGGCTTCTGTCGTCCACAACGCCTTCAACACGCATGACCTGTCCTTGCCATTCAAACGACTGGCTACCTAAGCGCTGGATAACCCGAGCAGATGAGCGATAATAATTTTCCTCAGAAGATGATGAATCCATCAACAACAATTCAGAAGGCTTAACCGGAACCCTAACTTCAAGACGGGATGTTGAAAACACCGACCCCAGGGATGTGCCCACCGTCACAAAACGACCAAGACTGACTCCCCGATCCCTAACCATACCGTCATAAGGAGCCTGGATAACCGTTTTTTCAATGTCTCTGCGAGTTTTTTGTAATTGAGCTCGAGCCGCCTCTACCTGCGCTTTCATTTCAGCAATAAAGGGTTTTCTTAGTAACAGATCCGGCGCTTTAGATAATGATTTACCGCTGGCCACCCAATTGCGTTCTTCTGCATAAGCCCGTGCTTGCTCTTCCGCCAAGCGAGCCTGACTGGCAGCTAGCTCTGCCGCGGCCTTATAACGGGCCACCTGATAATCACTGTCATCCAGGCGAACCAGTACATCTCCCTTCTTAAAAGGGACGCCTTTAAAAAATAGATCCGACACTTCCGTGACAATTCCGGCCACCTCAGCGACCAAAGTGGTCTCAATCACGGGTCGTACAATTCCCTGACTCTGCAGCTTGACCGTAACCGATTCCTGTTGAAGGGATTGAAAACGTACGAGGGGAAGACTCGAGGGCTCTGAACGCTTTTCCGGCGTTTTATCCAACATGAGCAAAATAGCCACCAGTAAGCCACTGACGGATAATATGCATACAGACAAAATTATTTGCCGGGTGACGTACCTGCTCAGCATAGACATTCCTTCCTGTGCATTCTATCTATCCGCTGCCCTATACAAACAGCGATTATTATTGTCAAAGATATTATTATTCTGAAAGCTGGCTTTATTCTGTAAGATACTGTGTCAGGTATACTAAGGAAGTCAAATATACTCATTCTTCCAGTAAGCAGGCTGCCTGAGTGTAAAGTTTTTTACCATTATCACCTGAGCTGAGTCATCCTCAACTACTGCGTTACTGCTATTATGCAAATTTCTATTTTCTGAGTTAATGAAAACGAATCAATCTTTTGGCTTTATTGTTCAATGCCTATAAAAAACAAAGGCTGACCAGCGATAATATAAACGTCAAGGTAAGACAGCATTATCACATCCCTTTATTTTCATTTTACAGAGTCTTTGTTGCAGTTTTTTTCTGATTTCTTCAGATATTTTTATTTTTTGTTGAGTAGCTTGCATCAATGAAGATTGTTGCAATTCCATCATTTTAATAACTAGTTCTTCCAGTGGATAGTCCTCTTCGGCAATTTGAATACCAGAGAATTCTTTTGCCTCTCTGGTAAGCTGCGTTTCCAGCGATAGTTGCTGCTTTCCATCGTTTTCCTCATTGCAACCGTAGACTTTGATTAAGCGCATTAGTTTTTTGCTATTTGTTAGCGTTTTATGAATTATCTTAGGTCGCTGGTCGAGCCACCCTTCTACATACCAGATTGTTCTTAAACCCTGCTGGACAACATCTATATAAGGCCTCGATGACTCAGCAATAACTACCACTCCAATAAGTTCATTCAATTTACTGATAACGCTATGAATACAGCTTCTTAAATTCTGTATATGATGACAATTTTCATTAAGATGCAACAGCACGAATTTCACATTCATAAGATAGGAGTATCTGTCTTTTTTTAACGGAAGTCCTATACTCTGACTTGAAAGCAATGCTAATGCATCAGCTTTTGTGTATTCACAACCCAGTTCAGAAAATCTGGTTTCAATAGATTGAAAATCTAATGATGCCATTTTGGCCTCAAACTTATTCATCTTTTCCTGTCTGGCCATTATTTCTTTGATTTCTTGCTCTAAAAGACTGATATAAATACAGGCTTCTTCACTGTAAGTGATAAAAAGAAGTGTATTCTTATCATGGCAAGATTCAGCAACTTCACATGCCTCTTTCAGATATTGATGAATACTTGACATATCTCTTTCAAGATAAGCATTACTGACATTTAACATAGCATCTTCCCAACTTGATAAAGCTGATAGTTCTTTTGAATATTTATATTCCATTGAATAAATACTTTCAATTATTGGTTCTCGACTTTTATGATTTGATAAAGGAGAGCATTTATTTTTGCTGAGATGAGAAACCACTTTTTTTCTTACTATTTTTATTTTAAGATTCCTTCTTTTTTCTTCTTCTTCTTCAATGGCTAATTGATCAGCAAGCTCTGTAAGAGTATCTTCTATATGCTGCATCTTATCTTTACACAGCTTGTCTGCTTCTCTGAGTTTTAAAACATATGCTGTCAGTCTTGTGTCATGATTTTCAGGTATTTTTTTTAACCTATCTGAAATAAATTTAGCAACTAAAGATAGCTGAACAGAGCATGCGCCATGTATCATATTGAAACTATTAATACTCTTAATAATACAGCACAAAAAATCTGATAACACACTTTCTAAACAACTAGGTTTTATATATTTATAATTATCTTCGCTCCACATATTAACCATTGGTGATTCAAGTGCATTGCAAATCAACTCCAACACCCATAATAAATCTATAAAAAAACACGTAGGATTGTCTTTTACTTGAAACTTTTTATTAAAAAAAGACAATTTGCTCGCTGCAGTAAATATCATAATACACTGAAAAGATTCGGCATTATATTTTCCTCTACTCACTACAGTTTCTTTGGAATTTCTTAAAAATATATCCCATAAATATAACAGATTTATTTGCAATATACCTAATGTTCTTTCCATTCTCTT
>NSIT01000019.1_pt1 | contig 30257 bp, 25 predicted proteins | sample 1450681 | NCBI WGS metagenome assembly NSIT01 (sample SAMN07455404, study PRJNA386592) | invertebrate metagenome | isolation source: Endozoicomonas-like sequences binned from scallop gill tissue | host: Pecten maximus | place: United Kingdom: Lyme Bay MPA | collected 2013-06-01
TCCACAAAACAGCTTCAAGGAATTTTCGGTTATCTTTAGCCGTCACACCACGATCAGAAGGCTTTCCTGACAAAAGATTTTTTACGCGATCCCATTGGTCATTACGAAGCAAGGTACGAGGCATACTTAAGTAACATTCGATAAATGATAAAAGTGTCTATTATTGTAGATTATTGAGAACGCCCCCTAGGAAGACATGCCCACCTGAAAGGACACAGAGCTGTCAAAAAGCTGTCGCTTCCGAGGCAAAAGCCACGGTTTAAGAACGCCTGTCTATACTCATTGAACAACCACTTGCTATCAGGCAGTTCGGTTCGCTGTAAGTGGATATAACAAGACAAGCAGTATCCGGTAATGCCAGCGAGTTTTCAGTAATCACCATGGATGGAGATATACCATGAATGCAAGAATGCTACGCTTTCCTCTTCTGGCTATTGCCCTTATATACCTGACAGGTTGTTCTACAACCGGCTCCAAGTTTTTCTCGTCCAACACGGCCAAGTGCGCATTAGCCGGCGGAGCAGTCTGGGGAATTCCTGGCGCTGCACACAGTCTGGCTACAGGAGGTGCTTCATTAGCGGCCGGAGCTTTGGTATCAGGTTTGGCCTGTGCCTATTATGGAGACTCATCGACAACGACCAATGCGAATACCGACAACACCTACGATCAACCCGTCAGAGCTTCCGATAATATGCTGGAGATCCGGTTTGGATTCGATCGCTTTGGACTGGATGAAACGGATAAAGATCGTCTTGATGACTTTCTTTCCAATCTTTCAGAGCATGACAAGCTTTCCTATAAAGTAACGGGTCATACCTGTAATATTGGTAAGAAATCTTATAACCAAGATTTATCTGAGCGCAGGGCTAATGCCATTAAGGCCTACCTGACAGAAAAAGGTATTGCATCATCTCACATCCTGACAGAGGGGAAAGGTGAAGCGAATCCTCATTATGATAACGACAGTGAAGAGTCCCGTCGCGCCAACAGAAGGGCGGAAATCACCATCATGGCTGAATAATCACCTGCCCATTTCTGATAGCACGCCCTGACAACAAGTCAGGGCACTTTTTATGCAGATTATGCAGACAAAACCTTTAATATGTCCAGTGCACTCACGACACCTTTCAACTGGCGATTTTCTGTGATCAGAACCCGATGAATATGCCCTGTTACCATGGCTTCGGCCACTTTAGACAGACAGGTATCCGGACTTATCTCAAAAACGACACGTGTCATAATGTCATTCACCATGACGAACTGATCCATAGTTTCGTGAAAAGTAGCTAGCTCTTCCTCGGACAACCCACAATCATGCAACGCCTGATAAAAACTGTCCGGACGACCAGAAAGATCAAGCATTTCATTACCCGTCTGACGGACAATATCTGACAGTGATACCACACCGATTACCTGGCCTGCATCATCAACAACCGGCGCACCGGAAATAGCACGGTCTGTCAAAAAACGCGCCAGTCGATCTACAGACCAATCGTAAGACACGGTAACAATTTCACGCGTCATCACTTGACCGGCTGTGATCTGTTTCAGAGGATTATGAACGATGGATTTGCTGATTACTGTCATGGCATACACCCGTTCCACTTATTATTCTCAAGGTTGATATTATGGAGAAACTACTACCCATTGAGTCTTGCCCATCAATATACTGATTGCCTTTATGTCCGATAATATACCCATAGAATCAGTATTCTTTTACCAATAACTAATTTTAGTATGTGCTCTTCCCTAGCTGATTCTGATGACCTATATCAAACAATGCAGCAAATAATTGCGTCAGACCTGTTGTTGATTAATGTTCTTCCGCAATCCTGCTGGCAACTGCGCTACTCTGACCACAGTATTTTGCATCGCCACGCTTATTATAAGGCCGCTGGGCAGGTCCTGACAGGGTTTCAAAATTAATGGCGCCAATACACATACCCGGCCTGAGTGCTAACGGCAGCTTTCCTCCGTTAAAAAATTCCAGCACAATTTTTCCACTCCAACCAGGGTCAATCCGATGAGCCGTCACGTGTACCATTAAACCAAGCCTGGCCAGAGAAGACCGTCCATCCAACCAACCTACAATATCATCCGACAATGTGACCGACTCGTGGGTAATGGCCAATGCGAGTTCTCCCGGATGCAGGAAAAAAGCCCGGTCGCCTTCCAGAACGATTTCATCACTCATGACCTGATCAAGCCGAGCCGTAATGCTTTCACGGGAACCGCTCAAATCCACATAAGGACCGGCATATCCTTTAAAAGCACGAAAACTGTTTCCTAACGTCAAATCGACACTAACGCCACTGATCTTGCTGCTATCCGGCAACGGTGAAATAACGATTTTCCCGTCTTTGAGATATTGCTCGATATCCCGATCACATAACCTCACAAACACCACTCCTTAATGCTGACAATAGGATCGACCTGTTCATTGTACAAAACTATCCGATAAAAAAACGTTTCCTGCAACCCTCTGTTTTTTAAACGGAAAAATAAACGCCAGTTCCTAAGGGCAGATCAGAATACCCTCCCGTTTGCCCTGATATCTCATTCCTTGTTTGATATGCCTGATGGATGTGAAACTGTCTCAAGGTAAAAGGAAAACGTTCCAGTGGAACACTGGAAAAACGAAATAATCTGGGTAAGTAAACACAACGAACAAAACAATTGTTTTCAAGGCAAAAGCTATGCCTACAGTAAGAATAACAAACAGCCAGTACATGAACGGACTGTTTATTAAAAATAACCAACGCTTTTACTCGTTTTTTTATTAAAATTTTATGTCGGCAGCTTAATCATCTGACATGGAAAACACTGGAACAGTAGATTTCTTCTGAGAACGGGTAAACAAATTCGCCCCAATGCGGCGGGCCATATCACGGTAGATCATGGACATCTGTGACTCAGGCTCTGCTACAACCGTTGGTTTCCCTCCATCGGCCTGTTCCCGAATCATCATGGACAAGGGTAAGGAACCCAACAGATCCACGCCGTAATGATCGGCGATACGTTTCCCTCCCCCTTCACCAAACAAATGCTCTGTGTGACCGCATTGTGAACAAATGTGCACGGCCATATTCTCGACCACACCCAAGGTCGGGATATCCACTTTCTGGAACATCTCGATACCTTTAACCGCGTCCAGCAAAGCCAGGTCTTGAGGAGTTGTAACAATAACACTTCCGGTGACAGGAATACTTTGGGCCAAGGTCAGTTGGATGTCACCGGTTCCCGGGGGCATATCAATAAACAAGTAGTCCAGGTCATTCCAGATAGTTTGTGTCAGTAACTGCTGCAAAGCACCACTAGCCATAGGACCACGCCATACGGCAGGTGTGGCTTCCGTCATTAGGAAGGCCATGGACATCAGCTGTAATCCATAGGATTCAACCGGCAGGAAAAACTGGTCGTTTTTAACTTCTGGCTTCTGCCCATCCGGAATACCAAACATCAGCCCCATACTCGGCCCATATATATCGGCATCCAGCACACCAACCCGAGCACCTTCAGCAGACATAGCCAGCGCCAGATTAGCCGTGGTGGTTGATTTGCCCACACCGCCTTTACCGGAAGCAACAGCAACAATATTCTTAACCCCTGCCATATTTTCCAGTTTCTTCTGAACCGGAGCTTCAGACACGGACCAGGTTACATTAACCTTAGCCTGCTTGACTCCATTAACCGCTTCCAACTGATTCTTAAGCGTTTCGGTCAGTCCTCTAGTCAGGCCGTCTGCCGGATACCCAAGCACAACCTCTACACTTACCTGACCGTTACTGATTTCAAGGGTCTTGGTACAACCGGCGGTGATTAAATCCTTCTTTAAATAAGGATCCTGACAGGATTGCAGCACGGCTTCCAGCTGTACGCGATTGAGTTCACCCATATAATAATTACTCCGGAATAAAACCAAAAAGAGCCACTAGGATAATTCAGGAATGGACGAAATCAACCTTTTATATGAAAGGTCTTTCGCAGCGCTTGACGAGCTTTATCCGCATCATCCGGATTAATGCCTTGTTGTTCCATCAGTTTATTTTGGGCTTGCCGGGCAACTCCTTCAGCCTGATCAGTGGCAGAACGCAGCTGATGGTTCTCTATCCCCTTTAACAACTCAGCCTCTGGATCCTCTCCATCAAGAACCCGGTTACATAAAATTTCGTAGTTTCGCTCAAATAAAGGGAAGGCAATACGCTGTTCCTCACTGCGCAGTGTCATCCACCCTGTTTCACGGGCAGCCAGATAAACAACTATATGAGACCAATGCTTTGTACGTGACTGACAAGAAGACTGGCACGCTTCATAATAAGCCTGCAAAGGCTCTTTTAATCCTATTTCCTGATAATTCAGCTTACATAAACGACGAATATCGCCTAAATCCGGAAAAAAATCCACCGTATCAATCGCTCTTTTCACTGCGTTTTTTATACGCTGCGGAGAAAACTCCTGAAGACTTGTCATCCATACTTTTTTTGCTTCAATCAGTAAGTCATCCGTAGGAAAGGCCAGCTTAAACTTAGTAGGATAAGCTGCTTCCAGCATCGTAAACAATGCATTAATCGTGACAAAAAGTTCTTTTTTCCGGCCAGCAGAAGACGATTTATTTTTCTTCGTCGTCGCCAAGCTGGAGTCCTTCGGCCCAGCTGCAGTCCGTGAGTTTGTCAACAGTTGACTGGTGAGTTCGTTTACTTGCTTCACTTTGGTCACGTTTCCACTGGTAAATAACATGATTCTTGAACTTACTTTGCCAAGCCTTACGTGCTTCACCGGTTTCCCGCCAGTATAACTTAAATTCGGTCAGCTGACCGAAAGTATATTCATCGGGAATACCGTAATGTTCCCTTAAAAATTCCACATAGACTGCATCAGGCGAAAAATTTTCCGGCAACGGCTGAACCTGAGCCCCCATTCCTGTTCCGTTATTCTCTTCTGTGCGCTGTTGAAAAACTGGATGCTCTGCACCGGAAGGAGTTGACTGATCAAGCTCCCAGGGCAAAGCTCCCGCGTTGCGCTGACGTATATAACGTTTGTGTTGATCTTCTGTCATAGATTCAACAATACCTGCCTTCCCTATCATGGTCTACCGACTGTAACACCAGGATTTTAATTTTCTTCCCCATATGAGCCCTTTTGCCAAAAAAGCCATACAGGTCCGTTTTACTAAAAGTTCGAACCGCCCAGTTTGCAACTCAACAGGCTTCAAGACAATGAGTAAAGGACACGCTTACATAACGGTATCGACATTTTATCTCTAACTGAAGTATTAATTTCTGTTTCCTGCTCTTTTCACTATAAGTAACTTATGCACTTGACTATTCATTGCTGAACGCTTATTACCAAAAGCATAACCTCAGTCAGTATGTTACTTTCTGGTCACTTCTTTACTGAACACCCGGTAAGACGCTTATCAAAACAAAACTACCGATGCACCATACGCAGAAGAAAAGTTTTCAGTATAATAGGTTTTTCCCAGTAACGGCCTCAGGACAGCTCCCTGAAAACAGTAAGCCTTGCTGCTGCAGGGATACCGCCATATGTCAGTCTTTTTCATGGAATACTGACAAGCTTTAATCGTACCGGCGTATCTATCCGCTACTGACGTTAATAACCCATACGGATATTTCCGTATGAAGCTGTCCTATCATTACCCAAAGGATCATTGATCCTCACAAGACGACATTAAACGCATGACTCAACGCACTATTCTTGTTACCAGCGCATTGCCCTATGCTAATGGCCCTCTCCATATGGGACATCTGGTGGAATACATCCAGACGGATATCTGGGTTCGCTTCCAGAAAGCCATAGGAAACCGGTGTACCTACGTTTGTGCCGATGATGCACATGGCACTGCTATCAGCCTGCATGCAGAAAAGCAGGGCATCACACCGGAAGCTTCAGTTGCCCAAATCAACAAGGAACGCATTAAGGATTTTAATGAATTCCATATTGCCTTCGACAATTATTACTCTACCCATTCAGAAGAAAACCGGCAACTGTCTCAGTCCATTTATCTGGCACTCAAAAACAAAGGTCATATAGCTCGGCGAACTATCATCCAGGCTTATGATCCTGAGAAACAGCTTTTCCTTGCAGACCGGTATATCAAAGGAACTTGCCCTAAATGTGGCGCCGATGACCAGTACGGTGACAACTGCGAAAAATGCGGTGCGACTTATGCAGCAGCAGATCTGAAAAATGCCCACTCCACCATTTCAGGTGCTGCCCCCATAGAAAAAGAAAGCGAACATTTCTTTTTCAAACTGGCTGACTTTCATGAGTTCCTAAAAGAATGGACACACTCCGGCACAATCCCCGCGGAAATAACCCATAAGCTGACCGAATGGTTCGACGCGGGTCTTCAGGACTGGGATATTTCCCGGGACAAACCCTATTTTGGTTTTGAAATTCCCGGAGAAAAAGACAAGTTTTTCTATGTGTGGCTTGATGCGCCTATAGGCTACATGGCATCATTTCAGCACTTGTGCGAACAGCGGGACGACCTGAATTTTGATGACTACTGGAAAGCCGGCAGCACCTGCGAACTCCATCACTTTATCGGAAAAGACATCGTTAATTTCCATTGCCTTTTCTGGCCTGCCATGTTGAAAGGCAGCAACTATCGCACCCCCACCAAGGTCAACGTACACGGTTACCTGACCATCAATGGTGAGAAGATGTCTAAGTCCAGAGGTACGTTCATCACGGCCCGCACCTATCTGGATCATCTCAATCCTGAATACCTGCGGTATTATTATGCCGCCAAACTGTCCAGCCGTATTACGGACATTGACCTTAACACGGATGACTTTATTCACCGGGTCAACTCAGACCTTATTGGCAAGATGGTGAATATTGCCAGCCGTTGTGCCGGATTTATTAAAAAACGCTTTAATAACCAGCTTTCCGGGACAGATTGTGCGCCAGAATTAACCGCCAGCTTTCAGCAAGCTGCAGACAGGATCGCAGGCTTGTATGAAAATCTGGAGTACAGTAAAGCCATGCGGGACATCATGGCCCTGGCTGATCAGGCAAACGCATGGATTGACGATATGAAGCCCTGGGTGGTAGCAAAAGAAGCAGGCAAAGAAGCTCTCTTGCAGGATATCTGCACGGCAGGCATCAACCTGTTCCGCATACTCATGATTTATCTGAAACCGGTTCTGCCTGATATGGCTATCCACGCAGAAAAATTTCTGAATATTGAGCCATTAGTATGGTCTGACAGCCAGCATATTCTTTTGAGCCATACGGTTAGTCCGTTCAAGATATTAATGACCCGAGTGGAGCCCCATAATGTTGAAAAGATGACAGAGGCCAGCAAGGAGCTGTTAAAACAAATGACATCCCCCGATAAAGTGGAATCGTCCACACCAGATAACCAGTGGCTGAAAAAAGAACCTATCGCTGAGCAAATCACCTACGATGATTTTGCCAAACTGGATCTCAGAATCGCCAAAATCCATCACGCAGAACACATAGAAGGCGCATCAAAACTGTTACGCCTCACGCTTGATTTGGGTGACGGAAAACTGCGTAATGTGTTTTCAGGCATTAAACTGGCTTACAGCCCAGAAGCCTTAATCGGAAAATATACGGTCATGGTCGTCAATCTAGCGCCACGAAAAATGAAATTTGGTGTCAGTGAAGGTATGGTACTTTCTGCCGGAACTGGCGGGAAAGACCTTTGGTTGCTGGAACCCCATGAAGGCGCAGAAGCGGGCATGCGGGTGATGTAACGCTCTATTCTCTTATAAAAAGCCGGCCGCAACCGGCTTTTTTTCAAGCAACCCTGCACTCACAGGATTTCTTCTATTTGTCTGATATATCCACTCCATCCCTGCTCGAACAGATAGAACAAACGATACAAGAAAAAAAGCAAAAAGAACAAATGGAACAGCTAGAAAGCCTTACAAAACGCATCAAGGACGATGTAACCGATGCTGAAGCATGGAATGAACTCGCCTCTATGCATGACCAAAATGGTAATAAGCCGATGGGTATAGATAGAATGTCGTACAATAGCCGCTGATTTAGGCTTATCCGAGGCTCAGTATCGTCTGGGTTTACACTACCAATCAAAAGATAATTACGATAAAGCGCTTGAATGGATAAAAAAAGCTGCCAATCAAGGACACGCTGAAACACAGTGTGAAATGGGTGAGTTGTATTTTGATGTTGGATACGAAGACAAAATACCACCTGACCAAAAAGAAGCCTTCAAATGGTTCAGCCTCGCTGCAAAAAACGGCATGTCAGTTGCTTATCCATCTCTGGGTTTGATTTATGAAACCCCTGAAGACAGCAATCAACAGCCCGATTATCAATCCGCTGCCTTATGCTTCAGCAAAGCTGCCAGAGGAGGAGATAGAGAAGCGGCAGACTCTTTAATACGACTGTATGGAGCGGACAAAATCGACGACCGATTGAACATTGACTTTGAACAAATTCTGATAGAAGGAGCCAATAAAAGTATAAAAGACGGTAGTCACTCATCTTTTGGTCATGCACTGTATGCCGCTTTCCCTTTTGCCCTGAGAGATCTCTATGAAAAAGGAAATTATGTTCCCCAGAGCTATGAAAAGGCTGCCTATTGGTATCGACAGGCCGCAAAACTGGTAGACATTGATTATCCTTTTGTTTAAAGACCCCGGTCAATAAAGTGCTCCTTGTTCCCTTGATTTTCTCTATCAGGGAACAAGGTAATCCTATGATCAACCCATTATAAAGTGCATGCTGATGCTCGCCACATAACCCAGTGCAATAGCCCAGCTCCAACGCAGGTGAGACATAAAAGTATACATGCCTTTAGAGGCTCCCATCAAAGCGACACCGGCTGCCGAACCTACAGACAGTAGACTTCCACCGACGCCGGCTGTTAAAGTAACCAACAACCACTGAAAGGTATCCATCTCCGGATTCATGCCAATAATTGCAAACATCACCGGAATATTATCCACGACCGAAGACACAACACCGGCCAGAACATTACTCCAACTGGCGCCAATACCTGAATACATCGCCCCGGAAACCAACTCCAGATAGCCCAGATACCTTAATCCACCCACACTGAAAATAACGCCAAAAAAGAAAAACAGCGTATCCCATTCAGCATGAGCAACCCGTTGATAAACGTCCACCTGCTGGCCAATGGTCGGATCCAGATGCCGGCTGCTGGACAACCCATGAATTTTCAGGAAATAGGTGTAAAACATCAGTAATGACAACCCTGTCATCATTCCAATAAACGGCGGGAGCCCAAGAAAGTTTTCTCCGGTTACGGCTAGAATCACCGTCACAAGAAATAATGAACAAATAACAAAGCCGCCCACTTGTACATGCTCAACCCCATGACAGGGTAGAGGCTTACCCTTATCAATAAAACAACTCATGATCAAGGCAGGCACCAGCGCATTCACCAGAGCAGGAAAGAACAGGCCAAAAAACTCAAAAAAACTGACATGCCCGGACTGCCAGACCATTAATGTTGTGATGTCACCAAACGGACTGAACGCACCGCCTGCATTGGCACAAACCACCACATTAGTCATTGCCAGCGTCACAAATCCGGGATGACCAGCACCCACTGCCACTAAAACAGTTCCCAGAAGCAACGCGGTTGTCATATTATCGGCAATCGGCGAGATAAAAAATGCAAGGACTCCCGTCACCCAAAACAACTTGCGATAACTGAATCCTTTATTGATCAGCCAATCCCTCAACGCTGCGAATACTTTTCTTTCATCCATGGCATTAATGTATGTCATGGCCACCAGTAAGAATAAAAACATAGACGCATATTCTTCCAGATCATACATAACAGCAGCTTTCAAAGACTCATGGCTTCCCCCCTGAAAATGGACAATCATAGCAATGATTCCCCAAATAATTCCCGCAGCAAGAATAACCGGCTTGGATTTTCTAAGCTTCAGCTTTTCTTCTGCAATGACGGCACAATACGACAACAAAAAAACGACAAGACACACCCAGCTCAGAGGGTTAGACGTCACCTCCAGGATATTTCCCTCACTGGCCAATGCTGACGAGGAAAAACCTATCACTCCCATAAGAAAAGACATACAACAACACACCATGCCGATTCGAGATGGCATAAGACTCAATCCTGTAACTAGTTAAATAAAAGACAGCAGCACACTTTAAGCACAAGACAACAGTACACTGACATGCGTTCATACAATTCATCTATCCATCACTTCCCTGTGATATATAACGTAATAAGCAAACATTCTTTGCCCGCTCAAGAAAGCGTCTATGTTCATGTTATAGATACAGTAAGCACAAGGTGAATCACTGGTCACAATGACTATCACCGTATACGGAGTCTGACATATGCCCATTGCACAAACATTACAGCACTTTCTGCAAGATGCTCGGATCGACTATCAATTAGTCACCCACCCTTACTCAGAAAGAGCTCTGCATACAGCCACATCCGCACAAATTCCAGTCAGTAGCATGACCAAGGCCATCATCCTAAATGACACTGAAGGATATGTTATGGCTGTTATTCCTTCCACAAACCGGTTGGTTCTGCACTGGATCAATGTTTGTATGGATAGGAATCTCCACATGGTCAGAGAAAAAGAACTTACTCACCTCTTTCCAGACTGTGCACCGGGCGCAGTTCCCGCTGTGGGAGCAGCCTATAACATGACAACCTGCTGGGATGATGAGTTAAGTTATATGCCTGACATCTATATTGAAGGGGGAAACCATATTGAACTGGTGCAATTAGCACGAAAATACTATAAAAAACTGCTCAAGCAGCAACCTCATGCAGCCATCAGCTGTGATCCTGAAGAAGCTATGGCTTACAGTAACGTCTAAGGATACCCCATCGTAATAAACGACTGATAACCGACGACAAGTCACTTTCCTATACTATTCTATCACTTTTCACTTTTCCTAAACACAGATAAAAAGCAGGAGTCAATAATGTAGATAATACGACAACGGTCAGCATTCCCCAAAATACAGGAACGCCCAGCGATAGCCTCCCTATTGCTCCAGCCCCATGGCTGGTCAGCAAAGGGACAACACCTAATAAAAAAGATAATCCCGTCATCATAACCGCCCGGAAACGCAAACGTGCTGCCATTAAAGAAGCTTGATAGGCCATTATCCCCCGCCGTTCACTGTTTCGGGCGAATTCAACAATCAGAATCGCATTTTTTGCAGCTAATCCCACCAGCAAAACCATCCCTAACTGCACATAAATATTATTGTCCAACCCGGATAACATAACTCCCGACAATGCACCGACTAACGACAGAGGAATAGAAAAAATAATGGCAAAGGGCAATAACCAGCTTTCCAACTGAGCGACTAAAAACAGATAAGCAAACAGGGAAGATAATAATAAAACCAGAAGCGTCATTTTTCCTGCAGCACGCTCCTGAAGAGATAATCCGGACCAACTGTAAGAAAAGCCCTCAGGTAACTCACTGGACACCTGCTCCATGACTTGCATGGCTTTTTCTGTACTGATACCCGGAGTGGGCTGGCCGGTAACAGAGGCGGCCCTGTACAAATTGTAATGCTCCAGCACAGCCGGGCTCTGTACAGAACTGACCGTCACCAGAGTGCCCAAAGGCACCATTTTCCCTTCATTATTCTTCACATGGATACCAGCAATAGCCTCTGGTGCTAATCTGTGTTGCTCATCGGCCTGCATCTTCACCTGATAAATACGACCAAATTTATGGTACTTATCGACATATTTCGAGCCTAAATGTGCATGCAGTGCATCATGTACGGCTGTCATACTGATCTTTTGATTCATCAGTTTTTCACGATCAACAGACACCAGAACCCTAGGTTCATTCGCCCGAAAACTACTATAAGCGAACAGTATTTCCGGCTGCTGCTGAACCTTGCCTACTAACTGTGATAACAGGGCGGACAAATCCTGCACCTCGTGTAACCCCTTATCCTGTAATTTATAATCGAATCCACCTAACGAGCTGACAGCAGGAATCGCCGAAGGCATAATAGCCAGAGCCATTGCACCTTGTAGCCCATACAACTTTTCCTGGATTCTCATCATAACCGCACTAACAGAAGATTTTTTATTCTTTCGTTCCTTCCAGGGATTGAGTGCCGCTACAATAAGAGCCGTATTGGGTGACGTGGTAAATGTCATCAAATCTAACCCCACCACGGATATGGTATGAGCCATTTCCGACTCTTCCATCAACAGCTGATTAATCTCCCTCGCTACCTCATCCGTTCTGCCTAATGAATGGCCATCAGGCAATTGCACGGCAACAAAGAAATATCCCCTATCATCATTAGGAATAAAACCTTTGGGTAATGAATAAAACAACCAGGACATCATCGCTACGGCTATCAACAATAAAGCCAAAGCCAGCACCCAATGATTAAGAAAAAAACGAACCCCGAATAAGTAATAACGTGTGACTGCCTGTAACGCTTCGCGAATAGCACGATGCACCCAAGTTTCTACCCTTTGCTGACGCAATAATGCCGAACACATGACAGGGCTTAATACCAGAGCACATAGGGAAGAAATCAGTACAGCACTGCTTGTTGCCATGCCAAATTCACGGTAAAACTGCCCCGCTACCCCCGGAATAAAGCCTATCGGCAAAAAAACAGCAATCAGTACCAGAGTCGTCGCAACCACGGGCGATGTGACTTCCTGCATGGCGGCAATAGCGGCTTCTTTAGAGTCCAACCCTTTGTCCGTCATTTGACGCTGAACGTTTTCCACCACAATAATGGCATCATCAACCACAATTCCCACCGACAAGACCAGACCAAACAATGTTACGGTATTCAGTGAATATCCCAAGCCATAGAGGACAGCAAAGCTGCCCACTAACGACACCGGAATCACCACAACAGGGATCAGGGTTGCTCGCCAATCAGCCAAAAACAAATAAATAACAGCAACAACCAGCAGAATGGTCAGTAAAATGGCGAACTGCAATTCATTGATGGTTTCTTTGACAAAATCACTGATATCATGGGGAATGAGATAGGACACACCTTCAGGAAAACGCTGGGCAAGCTGTTGCATTTCACGGTGTATAGCCCGGGAAACATCGAGCCCATTAGCCTCTGGTGACTGATATATTGCAAGATGGATGGCATCGTGTTGATCCAGTCGGTTTAATACACTGTAATTATCCGCTCCCTGCTCTATTCTGGCCACATCGCCGAGGCGCAGTACACGGCCGCCTTCTCCCTGACGCAAAATAATCTGTCGAAATTCATCGGGAGAGGTTAATAAACCATTAACTTCCAGAGTATATTCAAGAGGTGCGCCTTTTCCAGTCGCCGACTGCCCTACCTTTCCGGCAATTATTTCCTGATTCTGATCCTTCACCGCTTTTTCTATATCATCCGGTGTCAATCCTAAACTGGCCATCCGGGATGAATCCATCCAGATTCGCAGGCTGTAATCTCGTTTTCCTAAAATCTCAACATGCCCTACACCCGGCACTCGGGTCAGGGAATTTTTAAGATACAGGCTTGCGTAATTACTCAGCCAGGTACTGTCGTGTTCTGGATGAGAGGAATATAAATTAATAAACAGTAGCTGGGTGCTGTAACTTTTTTCAGTACTTATTCCGTAATCCAACACATCTTTGGGTAAAAAAGGTTTGGCTCTTTCCACTCGATTCTGTACGTTCAGTGCAGCAATATTGCCATCCGTATGAGGAGCAAATGTTGCCGTCAAGAGCATAGAACCATCACTGGCGCTTTTGGATGACAGGTAGAGCAGGTTTTCAACGCCATTGATTTCCTGTTCTATAGGAGTAGCTACAGCCCGTTCAACCTGTTCAGCCGTAGCACCAACATAATTTGCCCTAACTTCCACCTGAGGTGGCGTTACCTGAGGGTATTCCAACGTCGGTAACAAAGGCAGGCACAACAACCCTACGATAACAACAATCAGCGCAATAATCTGAGCCTGGCGGGGATGTTCCAGAAAATACCGCGTCAACATAACGAGTCCGGAGGTAAAAAGAAAAGCAACCTATACGTATACAATAGACAAAAAAACGCACACAGAAGAAGTCAGCGGAAAGACTGAAACACATAAACTGCCTACAAAAAACCCCGGCTTCACCGGGGCTTTTGTTTTTAACGAACGTTTTATTCAAATAATCAAATAATCAAATAATCAAATACTTGATGATTCAAGAGTGGCATTTATCCGGATTAAAATGTTCCCGCATCTTCTGAAGGAGGAAGTAGAAAACCGGCACCAGCAATGTCCCAAATATCGTGGCGAATAACATACCAAAAAGTACTGTGGTACCAATTACTTGTCGACTTGCTGCACCGGCACCGGATGCTAAAACTAATGGTAAGACACCAAGCACAAAGGACAACGCAGTCATTAACACCGCCCGGAACCGCAGCTCCGCTGCATCCCGAGCAGCATCAACAATACTCTTGCCACTTCGACGCTGCACCATGGCAAACTCTACAATCAGAATAGCCGTCTTCGCTGCAATACCAATCAGCAACACCATCCCTATCTGGGCGTACACATCGTTTGCTATGGTTGGAATCAGATGTTTCATCAGATTAAGGCCACAAAAAGCACCAAATACGGCGATAGGAACCGCACCGATGATTGCCAACGGCATCGTCCAGCTCTCGTATTGAGCCACCAGAAATAAATACACAAACAGGAAGGCTAAACTAAACAGTATAGGTGCCAGATTACCTGCCTCTATTTCTTGTAACGACTGTCCAGCCCATGAAAAACTGTATCCTGACGGTAATTTATCACCCAGTTCTCCCATCACCTTAATCGCATCACCGGAGCTGAACCCGATATTCCCCTGACCGCTGACACTGGCAGAACGATAGAGGTTAAAACGATTAATACTGCTCGGCCCTAAAATGGGTTCCAGCGATGCTACGGTGGTCAGTGGAACCATTTCATCCTTTGCATTACGCACATAAAAACTGCTCAAGTCAGAAGGTGTCGCCCGATACTGACTGTCAGCCATCAGCTTAACCTGATAAGTGCGCCCGAACTTATTAAAGTCATTCACATACAAAGAACCCAACTGAGTTTGCAGGGTCATAAAGATGTCAGTAAGGGAAATACCTAAGGTTTTTGCCTTATTCCTATCCACTTCCAGAAAATACTGAGGAATGTTTGAGCGCCAGAAACTGAAGACACGAGACAGTTCTTTCTGTTGGTTCGCATCAACAATCAGGCCGCCCAACACCTGACCCAGCTCCTGCGGTGTATGTCCCTGAGTGTCCTGCAAACGGAAGTCAAAACCATTGGACACTCCAAGACCAGGTATAGCCGGTAGACCAAAGGCCATCGCTTGCGCATCAGGAAGCATCCATAACTTGCCCTGCAGCTTTTGCAAAATAGCACTTTGATGCAAATCAGCGGATTGACGCTGACTCCAGTCTTTCAAAATAGCGATGGCTACCCCACTGTTAGAACCGGCTCCTCCTAAAAAGCTAAAGCCTGAAATCGAGACAACAGAGTCTATACCCGGCTCAGCTTTAACCAGATTGACAATTTTCTCCATCATAACGTCAGTACGATTGAGGGACGCTGCATCAGGCAACTGCACGTCCACCATAATAAATCCCTGATCTTCATCAGGAATAAAGCCCGTCGGAGTTTCAGCAAACATCCATCCTATGGCACCTATCATCACACCGAATAAGACAAGCCCCAAAACAGAACGACGAATTAACGTGGATACCCAGCTTTTATACCCTCCGGTCATTTTTACAATTAACGTATTCACCGGATGCAGCCAATGGGTCTGTCCCATTTTGTCCGCCCGCAATAGAGTGGCACACAAGGCAGGGCTCAGGGTCAAGGCGTTAATGGAAGAAATGATCACAGCCACGGAAATGGTCACAGCAAACTGCTTATATAAGCCACCGGTAATGCCGGGCATAAAACCAACCGGAACGAACACTGCCAGCAACACCAAAGTAGTAGCAATAATAGGACCAGTAACTTCCTTCATAGCCTTACTGGTCGCTTCTTTTGGTGACATTTTTTCTTTAGTGATCAGACGTTCAACGTTTTCAATAACAACAATAGCATCGTCTACCACTACACCAATGGCCAGCACCAAGCCAAATAACGTGATGGTATTAATGGAATAACCCAACGCATTAAGAATGGCAAACGTACCAATCAACGACACAGGAATAGCAATAGAAGGAATCAGTGTTGCCCGGAAATTCTGAAGGAAAAGAAAGACCACCAGAATCACCAGTAATACCGCCTGGTACAGGGTAGACATAACCTCGCTAATAGATTCCTGAATAAACTTGGTCGTATCAAAGGGAATGCTGTACTCAACACCTTCAGGAAAGTCCTTTGATAAGCCCTCCATAACTTTATGGACTTCTTCCGATACTTCCAGTGCATTCGCATCCGGTTGCTGATAAATCACCAGGAACGCCGTGGGATTATTATTGTATTTTGCCGTGCCTGCATAATTGGCCGCACCCATTTCTGTATGGGCAATATCACTGACATGAACAGTAGAACCATCAGATTCAGCACGCAAAACGATATTATCAAACTCTTTCGGGTCAACCAATCGCCCTTTTGTCGTAATGGTATATTCAAACTGCTGATCGGGAAGATTCGGAGCCTGCCCCAGTTTACCGGCTGCCACAATAACATTTTGTTCATTCAAAGCCTGAACCACATCGGTGGTTGTCAGGTTCAGCGCAGCCATCCGTTCCGGATTCAACCACAGCCTCATGCTGTAAGTCTGGTCTCCCATAACGGTTGCCTGACTGACACCACTGATGCGTGACAGAGTTTCCTGCAGATTATTGGTAGCATAATTGCTCAGAAATACACCGTCGTGTGAATTATCCGGAGAACTCAGATTCACCCCCAACAGCATATTGGCAGACTGCTTACGAACAGTAACACCCAACCGCCGGACATCTTCCGGCAATGAAGGTTCTGCAACCGCTACACGGTTCTGAACATTGACCAGAGCCATATCCTGATCAATACCGGTTTTAAAAGTTACCGTAATAGTGGCTGATCCGTTATTGTCTGACGTCGATTCGATATAAATCATATCCTCAACCCCATTGACCTGTTCTTCAATGGGGCGGACTACTGCCGCCTCAACGGTTTCGGCATCAGCACCGGGATAACTGGCATCAATCGTCACCTGAGGCGGCGCAATATCAGGAAACATAGTGACGGGCAGCGTACGCAGAGATATCAGCCCGACCATGACAATAACAATGGATATAACAAAGGCAAACTTAGGTCTATTAATAAAAAACTGACTGATCATATTACTTTCCCTGCACTGACTGACCAGCCTGACCGGTACTTTGTGGCTGAGGCCGGATGATAGCACCTGTTTGATGATCAATTGTTACCGGAGAAGGGCGAACTTTTGCTCCTGCTTTTACCTTTTGCAACCCTTCAACAACCACTTTTTCATCGATTTTCAGGCCGCTCTTAACCGCCCACATAGGTCCTATCCGACGACCCATTTCAACCTGACGAATGGCCGCTGTATTATTTTCACCCACCACCAATACAAACCGACCGGACTGATTTTCCTGAACGGCAAACTGAGGAATAACCGGCATTTGTTGTTTATCTTTACTTTCGGTCATCAGTGTCACATAAAGTCCGGGATACAACAGCCCACTTTTATTGGGAAATTGTGCTCGCAGTGTTAATGTGCCAGTGGTTTGATCAATAGTAGTATCGGCAAAATTAAACGTACCATCCTGACCGTAATCCTGACCATTAGGCAATCGTAACGTCAGCCTGAATTTATCTCCGTTGTTGTTGCCGGATTGCTGAATATGATCCACCAGTTGCTTTTCATTCACCTGAAAAGTCACATAAATAGGATCGACACTGCTTACGGTAGCCAGAGGGTCACTCCCTGGACCTACAAGATTGCCCGTGCTATAACGTGCTTTTCCGATCTTTCCGTCAAACGGCGCTTTCACTTGGGTATAGCCCAAATTTAACTGTGCAGTATCAAGACCGGCTTCTGCAGCTTTGACGGATGCCAGAGCCTGCGCTTCCGTACTGACCTGGGTATCCAGATCGGATTGGCTGACATGCCCTTTATTAAATAAGTCCTTTATACGAACCAGATCCTTTTTTGCCTTGATTAATTCAGCCTTACTGCTGGCAAGATCTGCCTCTGCTTTTTTTAAATCCGCAATATAAGGTTTCGGGTCAATCTCAAATAATAATTGTTCCTTCCTCACAGGCTGACCTTCCGTAAAATTCCTTTTGGTCAGGAAACCTTCAACGCGAGCCATCAGGTTCACTTGATCTACGGCTTCTGCCCGGGCAACAAATTCCTGATAATCACCCACGGCCTCATTTTGCACGGCTATTACTGACACACCAGGAGCAGGCATAGCTTGTTGCTTTTCCTCACTACAGCCGGAAAGCATCAAGACACTTGCTAATAAAGCACCAACCGCCAGCCTTGCTCTCGATTTAACCTGATGTGATGCTGATATCATGGATATCTCCAATCTGTTCTTTACTGAATGCGGAAAACAGCCTGTACTCAGGAACCTCCTACTATATAAGACTATTGGTTTTGTATCTTGATACTGAATCAATAGGATACTAGAACTATATATATGCTTTCCTGACAAACAGCGTAAATTGAATACAACAGGCTAATAATGCGACAAATATACTGATTCAGCATATTTGACAGACCAAAACATTCACTATTTTACAAATATAAAAAATCGAATAAAGTAAATTTCGCTACACTGATAAATAAAAACCGAAGAAGCATTTCACTTTTCTGACATATTATCAAGTTCACGACCAGCTTATGCCGTATTTTCAAACAATTTCCTAATCACAACCATAACTGATAACCAGTTTTACATTGTGTTTACTTTCTCTGCATGGATTGTTGATATATTTCAACTTATTCTTAATTCAAGGGCAGAGATCAGTGCTTAACAACTGCATTATAAAAATAATGCAGTGCTGAAGAATTTCTACTGATCCAAACACAACACTTCTTCTTACAGAGCTTCAAATGTAAAATCGCTGCTGTACAGAAAACTAATAGCGTAATTGACAAACAGATATATGGCTGATTAATACTATGACTTCAGATACAACTAAGTTACTTCTTATAGACGACGATATAGAGTTATGTGACTTGCTCATTGAGTATCTTGGTATCGAAGGATTTCATGTTCATGCCGTACATGATGGAGAATCCGGCATAGCGGAGGTGTTGGCTCACCAGTATTCTCTGGTACTTCTGGATGTTACTCTTCCTAAACTGAACGGCTTTGATGTTCTTAAACAAATACGTCAAACATCAAACATTCCTGTTTTAATGCTGACAGCCCGCGGCGATGATGTAGACCGAATTGTTGGTCTTGAAATTGGTGCTGATGACTACCTGCCAAAACCCTATAACCACCGCGAACTGGTAGCGCGAATTAAGGCCGTTTTACGCCGGGGACAGCCCTCAAAAAAAACCACCCGCAACAAAACATTAAAAATAGATGACATCGTACTAAACCTGTCTAATCGTGAAGCTGCTTTAAAGGGAGAGCCACTGGAGCTTACTGCAACAGAATTTACTGTATTAAAAACCTTGATTGAACGAGTAGGAGAGTTGGTTCCCAGAGACGAACTCACACAAATTGCCCTGAATCGTGGTTTAACTTTATATGACCGTGCCATTGATATGCATGTCAGCAATGTTCGGAAAAAAATTGGTTGCAGGGAAACAGGACAACCCAGAATCAAGACTGTTCGAGGTGCTGGCTACTTTTATGTGTGCCCGTAACGACCAACAAGTTACTGTCATCATTAAATAAAGGGCTTATTGCCCACATAATATACCATAGTCATTGACATCTGGTTTTCTGACCAGTGCTATTGTGTACGGATCATATAATACGCCAAGAGAAGATTTACATTGAGCAATAAACGGTTTTACGTATGGCCTACACACAGTGTGTTCTGGAAAATTTTTTTATGGTTCTGGCTAACCATCATCATTCTAATCGCCACACTGATTGTTTCTGCTGCACTCACATCGCCAGCAACGGAATATAATATTGAACAGGATGAACTGATCCTTGAACTAAAAAAGGCAGCACAAAAATTTCAGGAACAAGTCATCAGCGCCAGCAAGGATGAAATAGCACACGACACAGAGTCTGGTTTTTTACATAACTCTCCGAACAATGAATTTTTTCTATTCTCTTCTACCGGCCAGCTGATGAGCCTAAATAACTACTCCCCTTATATCCTTGCGGCTTATCGGCAGCTTAATCATCATACGGATCCCCAGATAGTGCTGAAAAAAGGAGTCATCATGGTCGGTCCTCAAATTGTCACCGTCAACAATGAACCCTATCAACTTTACCTGGTCAAAAGAAATGCCTATACGGCATCCCAACGAATCAAACACGCCATCAAAAGACAATGGACATTTATATTTTCAGCGCTTTGTACTAGTTTTCTATTATGCTTATTCTTAGCTCGATCCATTATCGTGCCAATCCGGGAAATGCAGCGCTATTCCAAGGCCTTGGCAAAGGGTGATTTTTCAGTCAGTGTTGGAACCAAAATAACCGAACGAAAAGATGAAATAGGGCAACTCGCAAATGATTTTGAAAATATGACCCAACAACTGGAATCCCTGATTCACAGCAGAGATCAGCTGTTAAGGGATGTATCCCATGAATTTCGTTCTCCTCTGACGCGACTTCAGATTTCTTTGGCTCTTGCCCGTCGAAAGGCGCCGGAAGCAGAAAACGAGCATGCCCGTATTGAACGGGAAGCTGAACGACTTGAAATATTGATCCGGCATGTTCTTTCGTTTTATCGCATCGAACACAAGGCCATACATAAAACCCTCTGCATCATTGCACTGGATCAATTGATTAAGCCATTAATTGAAGACGGTAATTTTGAAGCTCTAGCCCGAGACAAAAGCGTTCGACTCGTCTCTTGTACAAAAAATGCTTTTATCAAAGGTTCAAGAGAATTTATGTCCAGCGCTATTGAAAATATTATACGTAACGCTATTCGTTTTGCACCGGTAAAAACATCCGTAGACGTCAGCCTGAATATTCATCACGACGACAAAAAAATTATTATAACTGTCAGAGATTATGGCCCGGGTGTACCGGAAGAAGCTATTCATTCTCTGTTTGATCCCTTTTTTCGGGTCAATGAAACCCGGGGACAGGAAAACAACGGAGCGGGCATTGGTCTGGCTATTGCCAAACGTGCCGTCGACTACCATAACGGTAATATTTCCGTATGGAATGCACATCCGGGTCTTTCCATTGCCATAGAGTTGCCATTGTATGAATACAGTTAAATAAGAAGCCATGAACCCTATTAGTCATTCATGGCATCTGTCGCCAAAAGAAGCCATTGCCTTACAAAAAACACTGGCTCCACGGGTTTGCCCTGAAGACCATCTGGAAACCGTCAAAACGGTTGCAGGAGTGGATGTTGGGTTTGAACAACAGGGAAGTATCACAAGAGCAGCCATAGCTATTCTCAATTATCCATCGCTGGAATTGATCGATTTCAGCATCTCTCGATCAGCAACAATCATGCCTTATATTCCGGGCATTCTATCGTTCAGGGAATGCCCTGCCATTCTTCAGGCTCTTGAAAAAATAACACAACGTCCGGATTTGCTGATATGTGACGGACAGGGTATTGCCCACCCAAGACGTTTTGGTCTTGCCTGTCATCTGGGATTACTCACAGGCATTCCTTCTGTTGGAGTCGCTAAAAACCGACTTTGTGGAACCCATCTACCTCTGTCTAACAAAAAAGGCGCTTCTGTTCCACTGACAGACAACGGTGAAATCATCGGGCAGGTATACCGAAGCAGATCTGCAGTCAAACCATTGTATGTTAGTATCGGACATAATATCTCACTGGCAACGGCCATCCATTATGTACAAACCTGCCTTATCCGCTATCGATTACCAGAAACAACCCGCTGGGCGGATGCCCTGGCCTCAAATCGGGGAAAGGCGCTGGAAAAAGCAAGGGCAACACTGGGAAGAGAGATACCGGAATAACTGGATTAGATGCTTTCTCATTCTTTCAGTCATCTGGCTTTTAACCGCCTGCTCACCCTCTTCCCGGATTATCAGCCTCAACAACGATCAATTACAATCCCTTACGGACATCAGTTATCTGTCCCCACAATACCGGCTTCTCTCATTATGGCCGGGCATCAACGCACAAATCTATCTGGATACGCCTACATTCCATCTGGAATCCCACGCTTCCCACGCCCTGACCTTCTCCTTTCCTGGAAAAATTGATATTGAATTGCTGGGCGGGGAACTGATCAGTGATGCCAACATCATACTGTCCGGATGGTCTGATCTACGATACAGCGCCTCTGACCGCATGTTCTACCTGAATAATATTCAGCTGGACAACGCGGAAGTTGACATGGACACCCTGTCTCTTCAGACACTTCACATGATGGATATACGCCAGCCTCTGGAAGAAGCCCTTGCCGAAGTACCGGTTATTATACTGACAGACCATTTACCTCTCAGTAAACAACTGGCCAACCATGCTTATACTATCAGCAAACAAGACGATTATTTATTCCTCTCCCAGATGACCGACTCCTCCATAACAGAAAACATTCCTGCCCTTTGATTCAAGGAACCAGATACTGGTATATCACGGTTTTAATCAAAAAACCCAGAACTCCCAAGCATAACGCTACAAACAGGACTGCGCTCCCTAAACGGCCAGCCCTGGACTTGCGAGCCAGATCGTAAACGATAAATCCCATAAAAAACACCAATGCTCCTATTCCCACCCGTAAAGCGATTTCTTCAAACTGCTCTATACCCATGTTCCCTCCCCCACACGCCTATATATTCCCCAAAGCAACGGCTATACCCTATCTTCTCCCGAGAGATTGTAATGGCTACTCCTCTTTTGATTCCTTTATTTTGTACCACTTCTCAGGGTTCTTAACAGAGTTCAACCTTAAAAACTACAGTCTGCGGCCGATGAAACAAGATAGGTTAAAAATGGCATCCATGGTGCAAACAAAGGGAGAAATCCGTGTCATCACGAATACGCCTGATCGATATCACCCGTTTAAAGAAGTCATCCTGGTTGGTACAAGCGGAATCAGAAAAAGCACTAAAACAAGCAAGGCAAAGCCTCCGTGCTTATGAAGAAATGATGGAGGATGTCAGCATGGACAGGAAAGCTCTTCATAAATTCCTTAATAGCGATGAGTGGCCTGCTCATTATCGACACAAGGCACGTCAGGATCTGCTGCAATTCAAGGATGAACTTAAAAGTGCTATGGCTCAGGATATCGCCGCCAAGCGCAAAGAAATAAAACTGGCCAGTCGACTACTGGTTTCACGGGACAAAAAAGCATCACAGGCAAAACGGGTCCGGAAAGGTCGTACCGGATTTATTTGATGCGGAACCCTATGAAAAATCGATCCACAAGTTACGTAAGAAATACATTCAGGGAATAAAAATATATGGAAATTGATGCGCTAACCGGCAGGGTTTCCAGCTATGTTAACCCGCTAAAAGAAAGCCAACAGGACTTTATCCACGGAGTTTTTCTCGAACGGGGCAACATGCTGGATGCCGAGGTACGGCGCATTGTCGGTGAAATAGAGACCTCAAACGCACTAATCCATTCTGTCAATAACCTGATTGCCAAATCCAATATTCACCAGCACTCCACCATGAGTTACAGTCAGGCCACCTGGAAAGTCAGCGGTGATGAAAAAAGCATCGCTCTGGATCATGGCTATGGCATTTCCCTGCAAAAAGACGGGAATAACAATAATACGTTTATCATTGAAGACGGCAAAGGGAACCAACTGGTTTATAACAACCAGACACTCGTGCCGGTTCCTGCCGGAAAAGCGGTAGATGCACTGGAAGTGGGTATTCCCGTTATGAATAACATGACTTTTGTGCTCAGTGATGGCACAGAACTCACCTTTCTGCCGGCAGAGCCTGACTCTGCCTATAATGCCTCCAGTATGTCCGGTGGACTAGCCGATATTCAAAGTATCGTGATTTCCCGCGGCAATCAAGCCATGAAAATCGACAATCTTACAGAAGAAAGCCCAAATATTATCGGGCCTATAGTGGATCCTAATACATCGCCGGAAGATTTCACCGAAGCCGCTCATAGCATACAGGCCAACGCCATTATTTCCGGTCAAAATTACAGTTCACTCCCCTCCAAGGTAGATACCATTAAAAGTGAATGGATGAATTACGTAGACACACTGTCCAACGAAGGAAAGGAAGCACTTAAAGCCAAGTTAGTCAGTGAAGGCATGACTCTGAACTGGTCGGCTTCAGAGGCACTGAGCTTCAGCGGAGAATACCGGAACAGCGATAGATCTGCATCACTCACTGAAAATTACAGTAATAACAACAATTACAAAGCCTTCGAAGGTGAAGAGTTCGATGCCTTTTTTACTCGAATTCTTAGTGCTTCTTCCAGTGCTCTTGTAACAACCATAAGCCAGAACAATCCTGCCTATGACCTTGGCATATCAGGCCAAAGTCCGGCAGGCAAAAAAGCGGCAACTAAACGGGGAACTGCAGACTGGGAAGACTTAATTTATCTCAACAACCGCACCATGAACTCAGCATCACTTAAAGCAACACTGCCTGATTTTTCCTACACTAAACAAATTCCCAATGGAGACATCAATCACGCATTTGATACAGAGGTCAATGATGGCCACGTCTTAATCGAAAGCGGAGGCTTACACCAATGGGAATATGATGGTGTATTAACGAAAAATATTCAGACGAATAACCTTAACAATCCCAGCCAGTCCATCAGTGGTTATTTTGCCCGAAAGCAAGCATTCCATAATGCAGTAAATAGTGAACATACCAGTACCGGCACTTTCCTTACGCAGGAAGAGCGGGATATGCTAGCTAAAGTGCTAAAAGTTACTTATTCCGATGCCAGTGGCACCGGCAATTTAACAGGAGAAGAGTGGGAATCCCTGCAAAAATCCCTTGAAGCTGCACGTAATAATTTAACCGGCAGCAACCAGTTGCAAGCCACACAACTCCAGCGGGCTCTTACTTCCCACAACCAGAATTACGACGCCATATCTAACAGTCTCAGCAGAATTTATACACTTTTAAAAGATATTGTAGCGCGTATGTAGTAGAAACAGATGTAAACCATGATCATCAATAGCTACAATAGCCATTCAAAATTGATTTGTACGACTTTCATCGAATAATCCGAGTACACCTCTACTTTAGCCGTTTCACCAAGGCAACTTTCAGCCTTAACTTTACTGCTCAGCTTTACCTCACCGCACTGTCCAAAGGTAAAATGGGTCTTTTCCTTAAGATAATTCACACTTTCTTTTATCGGTTCAGCCATATCCACCAGTTCAAGACCTGAATATAAAACAGCGACAGTCATTTGCCTCACAGCCTGCTCAGGAGACTCAAATATTTTGTATAACATCTTACCTACTTTTTTTTCCGATACCTGAAAGGGCTTTTTATTGATATGTGAAAATGCGGAAGACTCACTGTAAAACATGGGGATGTTATTGCCTAAGGCATCCTTATACGCATCCCCAACCCATCCAAGACGGTTAACCGGAGAGAAATAATTCGGCTTGACTGACATAGCCGCCAGTATATCCGACGGAGCTCCTTCAAGCGGGCTACTGACAGGAAAAAAAACACCCGCACAAATAATGGCGATAGCTTCAACTACCCACCGAACCTTATTATGTGCTGTTCTTTTTGAGTCCATACCAATAATCCTTTATTGTCCGGCTCAGAAAATATTCACTTAAGAATATTAATTGGCTTCGGGTAACCCCCCTAAAAAAACAATGGATTATTCTATAAGTACAGCACAGGAATATTTGCTTTATTATTCTAAATATTCATAAAAAGCAGTTTTTAAAAAGAGAACAGAAAACTTAATTAAAAATCACGATAAAATTATTTTAAAAAACAAAAAGTTAAACAAATTTCATCGAAAAAACAAACTCTATTCGTCTTTAGTAGAATAGTAACCGGCAGGCTGCCACAGAATTATCCGATAACCTGCCGGATACTCAGGTCTGTTATGCTCTGGACATATATTTACCGGTTTCAGTATTCACTTTAATTTTTTCACCGCTGCTCAGGTATTCCGGCACCTGAACCTCAAGCCCCGTACTCAGGCGTGCAGTCTTCGTCCTTGCTGAAGCAGATGCTCCCTTGATAGCCGGAGACGTTTCCTCGATTTTCAATACAACTGACGCAGGAAGCTCCAGAGTCAGCAATTGCCCATCTACTAACATGGCAGTAATACCTTCCAGTCCGTCGGTAATATACTGCAACTGTTCAGTAATGGTATCCGCATTAATGATGTACTGGCTGTAATTCTCAGCATCCATAAACGTCATTTCATTCCCGTCACGATACAGCAACGATACAGGACGACGCAGAAAATCAACTTCTTGCAGCTGAATATCTCCGGTCAATGTCTGCTCCAGTTTCTGCCCGCTGGTAATGCCATGAAATCTTACTTTATACAGAGTTTGTGCTCCCCGGGCAGAAGGACTTTTGGTTTCTATCTGCCGGACAATACAACACTGACCATCAACATCGATAATATGACCTTTTTTCAGCTCTTTTGCCTGAACCATTAATATATAACTCCCGAAAATTTTCAGCGGATTATTTTAACAGAATCAGACCAAGACCATACAAAAACTTGCAAGCCTCCCGTTCACTTCAACAGTGATACCAATGCTAACAGGCTCCAATCAGATAACGCTCAAACTTTTAAAGGCCAGATTTTTAATTTTTTATTAATTACAGGCCATTTATTTTTTTGTGCTTTTATAACGCAGGTAAAGAAAAACTTCATTCATAGAGCATTATTTAAAATACACATAATAAAGGCAGTTTCATCATGAAAACATCTCTCTATACATGCATCATAACTTTATGCTGGATAGCCTTTGCATCAGCTTTTCAGGAAACACATACAAAGCAGCAAGAGATATCACCTGATTCAGATCTAACAGCTGAGCAAAAAATGCAAGAGGCTCTTACCTGTAAAATATGCAAAAAACGTAACGTTATTCATGTCCTCATCCCCTGTGGGCATTTTGTGGCATGCGACCAATGCGCCGAGACAACAAAAGAATGTCCGATAGAGCGTTGTATAAAAAGGAAGGTCAGTGGATATATAAAAACCATTCTGGAAGATTCAGCGAAAGAATCATTCAAAAAACATATCAATAACACACTTACCTACAGTGATTAAACCAATCACTTATTATCAGCCTCACTACAGTGAGACTGATAATGTGTTGTTACTCCTCAGTTACTTTCCGTTGTATGCTTTTTTCAAGAGTAGTTCCAACTCTGAAATCAACGGCATTCTCGGGTTAGCCGTAGTGCACTGATCCTCAAACGCCTGCTCCGCTAACAGAGAGACTTTAGCCATAAAAACATCTTGAGCAATACCTATTGCTTTCAGGCTAAGCGGCATATTTACAGTTGTCATCAGCTTGCGTACTGCACCGGCCAAGGATTTCACACCTTCTGCTGTTGTTTTTGCAGGTAATCCAAGTACACGGGCAACATCCGCATATTTCTCATGAGCCACGTAATGATCGTATTTCGGAAAAGATGTAATTTTGGAGGGCATATCACATCCGTTATATTCAATCACATGGGGCAACAATAAGGCATTCGCTAAGCCATGAGATATATGGCAGGCATTTCCTAATTTATGGGCGATAGAGTGATTGATACCTAAAAAGGCATTGGCAAATGCCATTCCTGCGATGCAGGAGGCATTATGCATTTTTTCGCGAGAAACGGTATCTCCCTTGCTGCAAGAATCCGGTAAATATCGAAATACCATCTGAATCGCCTTCATGGCAAGGGCATCTGTATAGTCAGACGCCATAACAGACACATAAGCCTCTAATGCATGCGTCAATACATCAAGCCCGGTATCAGCCGCTACTTTTTCAGGCACACTCATGACCAAACTGGGATCAATAATGGCGACATCAGGTGTCAGCTCATAATCTGCCAACGGGTACTTGATGTCGTTTTCTTTATCCGTAATAACAGCAAAAGAAGTTACTTCAGACCCAGTTCCTGATGTGGTGGGCACAGCAATAAGCTGAGCTTTTTGTCCCAGTTTAGGAAATTTATAAACCCTTTTACGGATATCCAAAAATTTCTGAGCCATGCCCATAAAATCGGACTCTGGTTGCTCATAGAACATCCACATCCCTTTTGCCGCATCAATAGCTGAACCACCACCCAGAGCGATGATGGCATCCGGTGCGAACAGAGCCATATCCTCAGCACCACGGCGAATGGTTTCCAGACTCGGGTCAGGCTCTACCTGATTAAAGATTCGCACAGTAACCGGCACGTCCCGTTTTTTCAGGTAATACATCACACGATCTACATACCCAAGCTTATGAATCACTTCATCCGTCACAATAAACACACGGGAAATATCAGGCATTTTTTCCAGATACTGTAAAGAATTGTGCTCAAAATAAATTTTATGGGGAATTTTGAACCACTGCATATTGACTCGCCGACGGGCAACCCGTTTGATATTGATCAGATTGACGTCTGACACATTAGCCGTTGTACTGTTTCCGCCATAGGTACCACAGCCCAGCGTTAAGGAAGGGATATTCGTATTATAAATATCTCCTATGGCACCATGTGTCGAAGGAGAGTTAATCATAATTCGCCCGGCTTCCATCACCATGGAGAATTGTTTAATGGCTTTCTCATCTCTGGCGTGTATGACTGCCGAGTGCCCTAAACCACCAAAACGCAACATAAGCTGGGCAAAAGCAATCTCTTCATCAAGATTCTTAGCTTTTAACAGTGCCAGGACCGGCGATAGTTTCTCCCGTGACAAGGGATACTCTGCACCGATGTCTTTTATTTCACAGACCAGCACACGGGTTTCCTCTGGCACCTGAATATCCGCCATGGCAGCAATAGCAGAAGGTTTCATTCCAACAATTTTACTGTTCACATGACCATCAACGATAACGACTTCGGATAATCGTCGGGTTTCTTCCTGTGTCGTAAAATAACAATTCAGTTGCTCCATCTCATGAAGGGTCTGTTCATAAACCGCTTCATGAACAATAACCGCCTGCTCTGACGCACAGATCATTCCATTGTCAAAGCTTTTTGATAAAACCAGATCGTTCGTCGCCTGCTTAATATCAGCACTCTGATCAATCACACAGGGAACATTCCCAGGCCCTACCCCCAATGCAGGTTTACCCGATGAATAGGCTGCCCGCACCATACCGGATCCCCCCGTAGCGAGAATGACTGAAACCGCCGAATGCGTCATCAGCTTATTCGTCGCTTCCAGAGAAGGAATCTCCACCCACTGGATACAATTGGCCGGAGCACCTGCTTCAATAGCTGCATCTCTGACAATACGGGCAGCTTCACTGGAACACCTCTGAGCAGAAGGGTGGAAGGCGAAAATAACCGGATTACGGGTTTTTGCACAAATAATAGATTTAAATAAGGTCGTGGAAGTAGGGTTAGTGACCGGCGTAATAGCACACACAATCCCCACTGGTTCGGCTACCAGCATATAATCTTCTTCATCGTTATTTTCAACGACACCCGCCGTTTTGTCATATTTAATGGAATGATAAATATACTCTGTGGCAAACAGATTCTTGGTTACTTTATCTTCCAGAATACCTCGCCCGGTTTCCTCCACTGCCATACGCGCCAACTTCATATGTTCTGCCTGACCCGCCAAAGCCATTGCCCTGACAATACGATCCACAGATTTCTGATCCAAAGCCATGTATTGCTGTTGAGCTTTCCTTGCTTTTTTTATCAGGCTTTCCAGTTGACCGGACGTATCCGGGACATCAGAGCCCACCGTCTTTAAAGTAGCTTTAGTGTTCGTCATCATAAGACTCCTGCTAATCGGCTATAAAGAAACAATTTAGGCACAACAAATGCACATAATGGATTTATAAGCCTCATCATAATTTCATATCATGACAAAAAACGAGCCTATAAAAAGCTGATACACGTCACTTTTTTTTGCATTTACATGAATGAAAAAATTATCACAAGATAGAACAGTAAAAACCAGCCAGTTCATAGGAATAAAAAAGAAAGGCCGATAGAGTAGGAA
>NSIT01000020.1_pt1 | contig 29916 bp, 24 predicted proteins | sample 1450681 | NCBI WGS metagenome assembly NSIT01 (sample SAMN07455404, study PRJNA386592) | invertebrate metagenome | isolation source: Endozoicomonas-like sequences binned from scallop gill tissue | host: Pecten maximus | place: United Kingdom: Lyme Bay MPA | collected 2013-06-01
AAATGATATTGTCTGAGCTATTGATCCGATAACAATAATTTAAAGAAGACAAAAAAATGCCGTTTAAAGCCGTAAAATGAAAAACTTTAATTTTTTTACCGTTTATTTTTCGGATAAATATTAGTTCTTTTATCGCATTATCTATGTTGTTCTTTTTCTTATCTTTTTTATTTCCACTTTTTTTATATTTTTTCTTGAATGCGTCACGTACAAACCGTGCTTGACGTCTATTTTTAGGGTTCCTATAGTGTGATAAAGTGGAGTATTGTGGAATAAAGTGGATATTTATGGGTTAGAACTGTGTATGCATGATGATACTTATATGAGGAAACTCTATTGTTCAGAGGCGTTAATGTCATTAATCTCGATAAAAAAGGGCGGATAGCTATTCCGACCCGTTATCGACAGCTATTACAGGAATGTTGTGATGGCTGCTTGGTGGCGACTATCGATCCGGATGATGCCTGCCTGTTGATATACCCTCTTGATGAATGGACCCGTATTCAGCAAAAAATAGAGTCCCTCCCCAGTTTTCACCCATTATCGCGCCGTATTCAGCGTTTATTGATTGGTTATGCAACGGATCTTGACCTGGATAAAAACGGCCGGATGTTGATTCCACCTCTGTTAAGAGAATATGCGGTGCTGGATAAGCGGTGCATATTATTGGGACAGGGTAAGAAGTTTGAGTTATGGAATGAAAAGACCTGGCATGATTGTCGGGATAAATATTTACAGGCGTCAGGTGGACAAGATGACCATCCGATCGAATTGCAATCATTATCGTTGTAAATAATGGCACTAGATAATCAGTTACATAAGACCGTCTTATTAAAAGAAGCTGTGAATGCATGGCTGACTGATAACAACGGCATTTATATAGATGGAACCTTTGGGCGGGGTGGACATACCCGTCGTCTATTAAGCAAGTTATCCGATAAAGGGCGGGTTTTTGGTTTTGATAAGGATAATGAAGCAATCCGTGTCGGTGAAATGTTATCTGAAGAAGATAGGCGTTTTCACATTTATCATGACTCATTCACCGGGATGAGCTGTCATTTTGAACCCGGTAGTGTTGACGGTATCTTGATGGATCTGGGTGTCTCTTCCCCACAGTTGGATGAGGCGCACCGTGGATTCAGCTTTATGCATGATGGTCCGTTGGATATGCGTATGGACTGTCAGGCGGGGGAAAGTGCTGCCCAGTGGCTGGCTCGGGCAGAGGAACAGGTGATCAGTAAAGTATTATGGGAATTTGGAGAAGAGCGCTTTTCTCGACGGATTGCCCGGGCCATTATTGTAGCCCGAGAGCAGACACCGATTGTAACGACAGCGCAGTTAGCGGGCATTATCGCTTCTGCCTGCCCAGTAAAGGAAAAGCACAAACATCCGGCTACCCGGTCGTTTCAGGCAATACGAATTTATATTAACAGGGAGCTGGAGGACTTGAGTGATGGCTTAAATGCAGCCATTGAATTGTTAAAACCAGGAGGGCATCTGGTTGTAATAAGTTTTCACTCTCTTGAGGATCGGATAGCCAAGCGTTTTATCCGAAAGCATGTTAAAGGTGATGAACTACCTCGCTGGTTGCCCGTAACAGAGGAGCAGATGCACCGCCGTTTGAAAAATGTGGGTAAGGCTGTCAGAGCATCGGTAGAAGAGATTGTTGCTAATTCGCGATCAAGAAGTGCCATTATGCGGGTGGCTCAAAAATTGTAAGCGATGAGTAAGTGCGTATGGAGGGCCAGGCATGATTAAAAAACCGATATCCATGCTGTTTGACCGGAAAAATCAAATGGTTGGCATTTTACTGCTATTGATTGTCATTTCCGGAGCCAGTGTCAGTTTTACCGCTTATAAAAATCGTCAGTTGCATAATCAGTTAAAGACTGTGCAGGATCAGCGAAATCGTGCTCAGGTTGAGTGGGGGCGCTTGCTGCTGGAATACAGTACATTAACAACGCCTGCACGTATTGAAAAACTGGCTATGGAGCGGCTTAATATGGAAATGCCTGCTGCTGGACAAATAATAACGGTGAATTAATGGGGACATCCGCACAGCGTACAAGAAAGAAACACCAAAAGGCTGTTTTTTACAGGAGGCTGATTTTTTTACGTCTGTGTTTTGTCGTAGCTTCTGTGATATTGGGTTACAGGATACTGGATTTACAGTTGTTTAACCGGCAGTTCCTTCAAAATGAGGGAGATAAACGTTCAGTTCGTTATGAAAGTATTCCAGCGCATAGAGGGATTATTTTTGACCGTAACGGAAAGCCTCTTTCGGTCAGTACTCCTTTGGTAACGTTATGGGCTGATCCCGGAGATTTGTACCCTGAATCATCGAGATGGCAGGAACTGGCTAATGCCTTGAATGTTGATTACGACTGGTTATCCGAGCGGATTACTGTTAATAAGCACAAAGAATTTGTTTATTTAAAGCGTCAGATGGCACCGGAAGTAGCCAATAAAGTGATGGCTCTGGATATACCGGGAGTTCATTCTGTTGAAGAGCATCGGCGATACTATCCGGCAGGAGAAGTAGCTTCCCATTTGGTAGGGTTTGTTGATATTGATGAAGTCGGTCAGGAGGGTGTTGAGCTAGCCTATAACCGATGGCTCAGTGGTGATGAAGGTAAGGTTCGCTATTTAAAGGATCGTCGGGGACGGTTGGTAAAAAAAGCTGAACTGATCGATAGCCCTAAAGTAGGAAAGGAACTTAGGCTCAGTATTGACTTACGCTTGCAGTATCTTGCTTATAAAGCGCTGAAATCTGCTGTTCGGGAACATAAAGCCAAATCCGGTTCATTAGTCATGCTGGACAGTCAGACCGGTGAAGTGTTGGCGATGGTAAATCAGCCCTCTTATAATCCAAACAGCCGGTCAGGTATGAAACCTTCACGGATGCGTAACCGGGTCGTTACCGATGCCATCGAACCCGGTTCAACCCTTAAGCCTTTTACTATTGCAGCCGCATTGGAATCCGGACGTTATAACAAAAATACACCGATTAATACATCACCTGGATGGATGATGCTGGGAAGGAATGAAGTTCGGGATATCTTGAATTACGGACAGTTGACAGTAACCTCAGTGTTGACAAAATCCAGCAATATTGGCGTTACAAAAATAGCTATGGATATTGGTGTCGATAGTATTCTGGATGTGTTTACTCGGGTGGGTCTGGGACAAAGTACTGGTATCGGTTTTCCTGGGGAAAATACAGGTTATCTTCCCTTTAGGGATCAATGGAGTCGCATTGGTGTGGCAACATTGTCGTTTGGGTATGGACTAACCGTAACGCCATTGCAGTTGGCACAAGCTTATATGGTCCTGGCAACAGGAGGTATTATGCGTCCTGTGTCAGTGATCAAGCGGGATATTGTGCCTAAAGGCCATCGGGTTCTTGAAGAGCAGACTGCCCTGGATGTCAGAAATATGCTGGCTACCGTTGTTCAGTCAGGCTCCGCCCGACGGGCAAAAGTGGCAGGATACAAAGTAGGCGGTAAAACAGGGACGGTTCGTAAAATAGAAAATGGCGGTTACTCCAGTGATCGTCATATGGGGCTGTTTGCAGGGATTGCGCCGCTGGATAATCCCCGGCTGGTCACTGTTGTGGTCATTGATGATCCGGCTGATGGCCATTACTATGGTGGATTGACGGCAGCGCCGGTTTTTTCAAAAGTGACTGCCAGTGCGCTGAGAATGTTGAGGATTCCTCCTGATAAACAGGATATTTTAACTGTTCAGCGCACTGATAAGCGGCATGATGATGCCGGTTAAAAGACAACAGGAAAACTATGACGAAACAGTCATGTGTCACATTGAACCATCTGCTGGACGTATTGCATCTGCCTTCTCATAAAGAGGGTAATAAGGTGATTTCAGGCTTGACGCTGGACAGCCGAAAGCTGAACCGGGGGGATCTTTTCGTTGCGGTGTCAGGGCATAATCAAAGCGGAGCACAATTTATTGGGTCGGCTATTGACCGAGGTGCCGCAGCTGTTCTTTTTGATGAAGGAATAGAGTATGAGGGTTTAGCCGGTCGTTGTTCAGCTGTACCGGTCATTTCTGTTAAGGAACTAAAATCTCAGTTAGGTCTGTTGGCAGATCGTTTTTATCAACATCCTTCGCAGCAGTTAAAAATTTTTGGCGTTACCGGTACCAACGGTAAAACGTCCTGCAGCTGGTTTTTATCACAATTGCTGACCGAAGTAGGTTATCCTTGCGGGGTTATGGGGACGTTGGGGACAGGCATGATATCGGATCTGCATCCGGCGATGAATACAACGCAGGATGTATTGTCCAATCATTATCATCTAGGACAGCAGAAAAAGAATGGGGCAAAGGCGGTTGCGATGGAAGTCTCTTCTCATGGCTTGCATCAGCATCGGGTGGACGGAATCCGTTTTGAGGCAGGCCTTTTCACGAATATCAGTCGAGATCATCTGGATTACCACGGGACAATGGACAACTATGCCCGTGCCAAGTCACTGCTGTTTTCAGAATGTGTGCCTCGTATTGGTATTATTAATCGTGACGATCATTATGCCAGCTTGATGCTGGATGCCTGTCGACCGGATAAAACGATGCCGTTAACCTATTCCCTGAGTAATAAGAAAGCGGATGTGTACGCTGAAGATATAGAGCTGCATGAGCACGGTATAAAGGCAAGAATCTGTTCTCCCTGGGGAAATGGCCTGCTGGAAAGTGATTTGTTAGGCCGTTTTAGTCTGGAAAATCTGATGGCTGTTATGACAGCTTTAGGGTCGCAGGGGATAGATTGGCAGGATGTGTTACACCGTGTTCAGCTGCTGAAAAATGTTCCTGGACGTATGCAGTGTCTGGGAGGACATGGGATGCCCCGGGTCATTGTGGACTATGCTCATACGCCGGATGCGTTGGTTAGTGTACTTGCTGCGCTTAAAGATCATGGAGCGGGTCGTCTGGTTTGTGTTTTTGGTTGCGGTGGTGACAGGGATACAGGAAAGAGACCGTTAATGGCTCAGGCAGCCTTGGCCGGTGCAGATAAGGTCGTTGTTACCAGTGATAATCCTCGTACAGAAGATCCTCTACAGATTATCAAAGACGTTACCCAGGATATTACGGATTTATCTGTTATGACAATAGTGGATCGCAGTGAAGCCATTGCCTATGCCATTGATCATGCTCAGGCTGATGACCTGATTCTTGTGGCAGGGAAAGGCCATGAAAATTATCAGGAAGTGATGAATATCCGTCACCATTTCGATGATGCTGAACAGGTGTTGTCTGCACTGGAGAACTGGAAGGGTCGGGTCAGAAAGGGACAAGAGAGTGCAGCATGATGAATGATGTGACGATAGGAATAATAGCAGCTGCCTTAGCGGGCAAATGCGTAAATACAGATAATACTGTGTTCAAGACTATCCCATCGGGTGTCAGTATTGACAGCCGCAGCCTGTCTGACGGTGATGTTTTTGTCGCTATTCGGGGACCACGTTTTGATGGCCATGATTACGGGCATCAGGCTATGGAAGCCGGGGCATCGTTGTTGGTGGTTGATCACGCCTTGGCGTTGAATATATCTCAGATTGTTGTGTCTGACACCTTCAGGGCACTGGGACAAATAGGAGCTCTTGTCAGAAGTCATTTTTCCGGTACGTTATTTGGTGTAACCGGCTCCTGTGGGAAGACCTCTGTAAAAGAAATGTTGGCATCCGTGATGGCTCAAAAGTCATCGGTTCTGGCGACACAGGGCAATTTAAATAACGGTTATGGCGTACCGCTTATGCTCAGCCGTCTTGATGACCACTATGAAAGTGCTGTCATAGAGATGGGCACCAGTTCACCGGGTGAAATTGCTTATGTGGCTGGGCTGGCATCGCCTGATATATCCATTATTACGAATGCGGCTGAATCACATTTAAGGGATTTGAAAAGTGTTGAAGGAGTTGCCCATGAAAAAGGGGCTATTCTTGATGGCTTGGGTAAGGAGGGCAGTGCGGTTTTAAATATTGATGATCCTCATTATGGATACTGGAAAGAACGCGCAATAAGGGCAGGTAGTGGCCGTGTTGTCTCATTCAGTAAAGATAACAGCGAGGCTGATTTTTTTGCCTCTGATATTCGAACAGGTGAGCAGGGGATGGTATTTTCTCTTCATGGAGAAAAGACCGTTAAAACAGTTCATTTGCAATTTTGGGGTGCACATCAAGTGCAAAATGCTTGTTCTTCGGCTGCCGCTGCTTTTTCAACCGGTGTATCTATGGATCGGATTGTAGCGGGTTTGGCGTCAGCCCGTCCCTTTAGTCAGCGAGGGCAGCGCTATGTATTAACGAACGGTACTGTCGTCTTTGATGAAACCTATAATGCCAATCCCCATTCAACCCGGGCTGCTATTGACTTGCTGGCTGGCTGTCCTGGTCAGAAGATACTGGTTCTGGGAGATATGCTGGAACTGGGTGAAAATACTCAATCTTTACATACGGATATTGGGTACTATGCAAAGAGTAAAGGTATTGATACGGTTTTGGGGTTTGGTGAGCAAACAGTATTGACGGTTAACGCTTTTGGTGTAGGGCATCATTTTGATGATAAATCTGATTTGATTGCATGGATAGAGGAACATCTATCCGGTAGGGAAACTGTGCTGGTTAAGGGGTCAAAGAGCATGGCTATGCAGGATGTGGTTAGGTTGCTGGTTGGTATGGATTACAAGGGAGATCATTGACATGCTGCTTTGGCTGGCAGATTTTCTGTCACAATATTATCACGGCTTTGGCATTTTTAAGTACCTGACCTTGAGGGCTATTTTAGGCGTTCTCACAGCGTTAGTGATGAGCTTATGGCTGGGACCTTATCTGATCCGTAGTCTGAGTTATCATCAGATTGGGCAGTCTGTCCGTAACGATGGCCCAAAGAGTCACTTGAGCAAGGCGGGAACTCCTACAATGGGTGGGGTTCTTATTCTGGTTTGTATTGCTGTCAGCACACTGCTTTGGGGTAATCTGCACAATAAATATCTCTGGGTGACTTTGTTGGTCATGGGAATTTTTGGGGTGGTTGGCTGGATTGATGATTACCGTAAAGTCGTAGAAAAGAATTCCCGAGGGCTGCCTGCACGCTGGAAGTTTTTCTGGCAGTCTGTCGGCGGACTTGGAGCTGCCTTTTTTCTGTATTATACGGCACAGCTCCCGACGGAAACTATGTTGATTTTGCCTTTTTTCAAGCATGTGGCATGGCAGATGGGGCCTTTGTTTGTTCTACTGGCTTATCTGGTTATTGTCGGCAGCAGTAATGCCGTCAATTTGACCGATGGGCTGGATGGACTGGCGATTTTGCCGACGGTTTTAGTGGGTGGAGCTCTGGCTATTTTTGCCTATGTGAGCGGTCATGCAGCATTTGCTCAATATTTGTTAATTCCGGCAGTTCCCGGTTCCGGTGAGTTGGTTATTTTCTGCTCGGCCTTAATTGGTGCGGGGCTTGGCTTTCTCTGGTTTAATACGTATCCGGCCCAAGTGTTTATGGGCGATGTGGGTGCATTGGCTTTGGGCGCGGCATTAGGAGTTGTGGCAATTGTAGTTCGTCAGGAGATTGTTTTCTTCATTATGGGCGGCGTATTTGTCATGGAAACCATATCGGTTATTTTACAAGTGGCTTCTTTTAAATTAACCGGCCGTCGAATTTTTAAAATGGCACCCCTGCACCATCATTTTGAATTAAAAGGATGGCCTGAGCCCAGAGTTATTGTCCGGTTCTGGATAATAACGCTTATTTTAGTACTGATTGGTTTAGCTTCATTAAAAATTCGTTAGCCGATAAAAAGTCGTTAGTATCATGGAGAGTCAGACGTGTCATTAATCGGGTCCAGTTGTAAGCGGGTGATTGTTGGCCTGGGTAAGACCGGAGTGTCGTGTGCAAGATTTTTGGCACGGCAGGGATTGCCTTTCTCTGTTGTTGATAGTCGGGATAATCCTCCGGGGATCGATGTTATTCGCCAGAATTGTCCTGATGCTCCCCTGTGTCTGGGACAGTTCTCAGGAGAATGGCTTAATCATGCGGATGAGCTGATTGTGAGTCCTGGTGTTTCATTAAAGGAGCCTGCCATTGCAGTAGCATTGGATCAAGGCGTTAAGGCCGTTGGAGATATTGAACTGTTTTGTCGTGCTATCAAGGATGCCCCTGTCATTGCTATTACTGGCTCTAATGGTAAGAGTACGGTGACAACGCTGGTGGGAAAAATGGCAGAAGCTTCTGGTTTAGCTGTGGGTGTAGGTGGAAACATAGGAACTCCTGTTTTGGATTTATTGGAGCGGGAACCTTGTGATCTCTATGTGTTGGAACTGTCCAGCTTCCAGCTTGAGACAACTTATTCTCTGAATGCTATTTCGACCATATTAAATATCAGTCCTGACCATATGGATAGGTATACAACGATGGAAGAGTATCATCAGGCAAAACAGCGTATTTATCGTCAGTGTAAAGGTGCCGTATACAACAGTGGTGATCTTTTAACGACTCCGTTATTGCCAAATCATATTCCGCATTGTTCTTTTTCGGCGGAAGTACCAGATATCGGACAGTATGGGCTTACGACATCTGATGGGCAGGCGTGGCTGGCGAAAGGAAATAAACGACTTTTATCAACCCATGATTTGCCTGTCTGCGGACAACATAATTATCTGGATGCTCTGGCTGCTTTGGCGTTAGGAGATTTGGCTGGTCTGGATCTCGATGCCATGCTGGAGGTATTAAGGAATTTTCGGGGGTTGCCTCATCGCTGTCAATGGATAGGTGAGTTTGGTGGGATTCGATGGTTTAATGATTCAAAAGCAACCAATGTTGGCGCTGCTTCGGCAGCGATTAATGGCCTTGGGGAAGATATTGTAGGAAAATTGATTTTGATTGCCGGTGGAGATGGCAAACACGCTGACTTTTCTGAATTGAAGGAACCTGTCGGCCGGTATGTTCGTCATGTGATTCTTATGGGGCGTGATGGCTCCATGATTGAGCGGGCTTTAGAGAATAGTGTTCCCATCTGTTACGCGATAGATCTTGAAGATGCTGTAGGAAAAGCGAAACAGCTTGCCGTGATGAACGATGCCGTCCTGTTATCTCCTGCTAGTGCCAGTTTTGACATGTTTCGCAGCTTTGAGGAAAGAGGAGAGATTTTTGCGCATCATGTACATAACATGTGCGTATCGGGATTAAGGAAATGAATGCTAGGCTTCAGGCTTTTTTTGCAAGAGGTGAGCATAAACCTGTTACGGATCAAGTGTTATTAGCGGTTGTCCTGGTGCTGCTAACAATAGGGTTGTTAATGGTTGCATCAGCTTCTACCGATGTAGCTAATAGCATGTTGGGTAGTCCTCTGGCTATGTTTTTCAAACAGCTGGTATATGTCTGTATGGGGCTTGGCTGCCTTTTTTTAATGCTGCATGTGCCTGTTGAAAAGTTAGAGCAGGGAAGCTGGCTTCTGTTGTTGCTTGCTATTGTCTTATTAGTTGCCGTTCTTGTCGTGGGTAGGGAAATTAACGGCAGTGTACGTTGGATTCATCTGGGTTTTTTTAATCTTCAGGCATCTGAAGCCGCTAAATTATGCGTCATTATTTACATGGCCGCTTATTTGGTACGAAGACTTGAAGAGGTCAGAACCCAATGGATTGGTTTTATTAAACCCATGGCTGTACTAAGTTTTACGGCTTTTTTATTATTACTTGAACCTGATTTTGGATCCCTAGTCATTTTAATGGGTGCCGCTGTGGGCATGATTTTTATGGCCGGTGCTCGTTTATTGCCCTTTGCTGTACTGATTCTGGTCATGACGCTCATCGTTGTTTTGCTTGTTCTTATTGAACCTTATAGAATGGCTCGGTTGACGTCTTATATGGATCCTTGGTCAAATGCTTTCGGTAGTGGATATCAGCTTACACAGTCTTTGATTGCTTTCGGTCGCGGAGATTTTCTTGGTGAAGGATTGGGTAACAGTATTCAAAAGCTGTTTTATCTGCCTGAATCTCATACTGATTTTGTTTATGCTGTATTAGCCGAAGAATTTGGGGCCGTAGGCAGTATTATTGTATTGTTTTTATTTTTGCTGGTGGGTTGGAGAGCGCTCGCTATTGGTAGCCGGGCTGAAAAAGTTGGTTTGTTGTTTCACGGATTTGTTGCTTATGGCATTGCCATATTGTTTGTTAGTCAGTCTTTTATTAATTTGGGAGTGAGTACCGGATTGTTACCTACTAAAGGAATTGCTTTGCCTTTGGTGAGTTATGGGGGCAGTAGTTTACTGATCAATTGCATAGCAATGGGTATTTTGTTACGTGTGGATTTTGAACGGCAGGTTATGAAAAAAACAGCAGTTGCCGGGCAGCGGAGGCATTATGGAAAGTGATGCGGTGACTTCTACTGTTGTCATTATGGCAGGAGGAACAGGCGGGCATATTTTCCCTGCGTTAGCGACTGCGCTTGAGTTTAAACGACGAGGCTTTTCTGTTCAGTGGATAGGAACTGAAAAAAGTATGGAAGCAGAAATTGTGCCAAGATACGAGTTTCCCATTAGTTTTATCCCTGTAGCGGGCATTCGTCGTAATGGTATTGGAAGATTACTGAAAGCTCCTTACCAGATTTTGTTATCAGTTTATCGTGCTTTAAAGATATTGCGCAGGGAAAAACCCATTTTAGTATTAGGTATGGGAGGATTTGCAACAGGGCCAGGAGGCGTTGCTGCGCGAATCTTAGGTATTCCGTTAGTTATTCACGAACAAAATGCCATTCCCGGTCTGACCAATCGAATTCTGTCGTATGTAGCAGACTGTGTTTTAGAAGCTTTTCCTGATACGTTTAAAACATCGGCTAAACGGTTGCAAAGGCGATTGCATGTGACAGGAAACCCTATCAGAACTTCCATAAAAGAGTCTAAATTCTATAATCCTCAGCAGCCACTGCGTTTGCTGGTGCTTGGGGGAAGTCGTGGAGCAGTTGCCATTAATCAGATAATGCCGGAGGTTATTCAGGGCTGTAAAGGCGCTGTTACTGTCTGGCATCAGGCCGGTAAAAACAATATTATTGAATGTCAGCAGCGTTACGATGTTATGGGAGTTTCAGGTCGTGTTGATGCTTTTATTGACGACATGGCAGAGGCCTATAAATGGGCAGATGTTGTGTTATGCCGGGCAGGGGCACTAACGGTTTCTGAGTTGGCGATGGCTGGGCGTCCTGCCATATTGATTCCTTATCCTTATGCGGTAGATGATCATCAGACTCGTAATGGGAATTATCTGGTGAAAAAGAATGCTGCATTGCTTGTTCAGCAAAGCGTATTGAGTTCGAGTTGCCTTGTTTCTTTATTACTTGATTTATCCCGTGACCCCCAACGACTTAAATATATGGCAGCGTCAGCTAAGTCGTTGAGCAAACCTATGGCTACTGCCGATGTAGTGGATTATTGTCTGGGAGTTTGCCATGGCTAATGCGGAATGTTCACCTTCACGTTTTAATGTGCCGGAAATGCAGCGTATTCGGCGTATTCATTTTGTGGGTGTGGGTGGTGTTGGTATGAGTGGTATCGCTGAAGTTCTCTTGAATCAAGGGTATATCATTTCAGGGTCTGATCTCCGGCGTAATTCTGTAGTTGAACGACTGGAAAAACTGGGTGCAACGGTTTTTCTGGGGCATGATGCAGAGCATGTTTGTGGAGCTGATGTCGTGGTGATATCCAGTGCTGTCAGCGATGATAATCCGGAAGTGGCTGCAGCTCATTCTCAGCGTATCCCTGTTGTGCCTCGGGCGGCTATGCTGGCAGAATTGATGCGTTACCGGCATGGGATAGCCGTAGCTGGAACTCATGGTAAAACCACAACAACCAGTTTGATTGCTTCTGTTTTAGGAGCCGGAGGGTTGGATCCTACATTTATTATAGGAGGGCGTTTGAATTCGGCGGGCAGTAATGCTCGTTTGGGTGGAAGCCGGTATCTGGTTGCCGAGGCTGATGAGTCAGACGGATCTTTCTTGCGCCTGCAACCTATGGTAGCGGTTGTCACTAATATTGATGAAGATCACATGGCTACTTATGGCGGTGATTTTTCACGGCTGAAGCAAAGTTTTGTGGATTTTTTGCACAATGTCCCGTTTTATGGTGTGGTAGTAGTATGTATTGATTGTCCAGTCATCAGAGAAATACTTCCTGAGATAAGAAGGAAGGTTCTGACTTATGGCCAGTCTGTTGATGCTGATTTCAGGGCAGTGGGTATTCATCACAACGGCAGTCAGACGACCTTCGTACTGGAACGCCCGGGAATAGAGAGCAAGCCGTTTCGATTGCATATGCCCGGCCAGCATAATGTGCTTAATGCACTAGCTGCCATTGCCGTAGCTTCTGATGAAGGTGTTTCGGATGAGGTTATTATTCAGGGAATAGCTGATTTTGATGGCGTTGGTAGAAGGTTTCAACATTACGGTGAGTTTTCCACGGTGAATGGTCGTATCATGTTGGTTGATGATTATGGGCATCACCCTACGGAAGTGGCGGCAACCATTGATGGAGTTCGTAAAGGGTGGTCAGAAAAGCGCCTTGTTATGGTGTTTCAACCTCACAGATACAGTCGTACACGGGATTTGTATGAAGAATTTGTAGAAGTGTTGTCTACAGTGGATGTTTTGATTTTAATGGATGTCTATCCGGCAGGAGAAGAAGCTTTATTAGGGGCTGACAGCCGGTCGTTATGTCGAAGCATTCGTCAGCGGGGTTCAGTAGAGCCCATTTTTGTCAAATCCCGGGCTGAAGCAGAGAGTGTGTTGTCCCGTATACTAACAGATGGTGATATGGTAGTAACTCAGGGGGCTGGTGATATAGAGACGCTTGCCATTCATTTAGGATCTGTGTCTATGGACCTGACGGTAGCGTAGAAAGAAGGGGAATACGACGTGACCTATAAAAAACAGGTTAGAGTGGATAATAGCCGGTTCTTTGGCAAAGTTGCCGTATTGTATGGTGGAGTGTCATCGGAGCGGGAAATTAGTTTGCTGTCCGGAACTGCTGTGTATAATGCCTTGCAACATAATAAGATCGAGGCAATCCTGATCGATACAGCTTCTGATATCGTCAGCCAGCTTTTTGCCTATCAACCTGATCGGGTTTGGATCGCCTTACATGGGACAGATGGCGAAGATGGTACGGTACAGGGATTGCTGGAATGCATGGGAATTCCCTATACCGGAAGCGGTGTTATGGCTTCTGCATTAGCGATGGATAAATACAGAAGTAAGCTGCTTTGGCAGTCAGTGGGATTACCAACACCGGACTTTATATTAGCTAATGAGGACAGTGCGTTATCTCACTGTAACTCATTATTACCGGCTTTTGTGAAACCGGTCATGGAAGGTTCCAGTGTTGGGGTTACTCGTGTGGACAGGGAAAGTGAGCTGAAAGAAGCTTGGCGTATTGCCCGTGGATATAATAAAAATGTCCTGGTAGAAAAAATGATCGCAGGGCCTGAATATACGGTAGCTATACTGAACGGTCAGCCTTTACCTGCAATACGGATCAAGTCGTCTTCATCTTTTTATGATTACCAATCCAAATATTTGTCTGATGAGACTGAATACCTGTTGCCCTGTGGATTGACAAAAAATCATGAGCAGGAAATGCAGGCTATCGCCTTGACTGCTTTTGAAATATTAGGTTGTAGTGGTTGGGGAAGAGTTGATTTTATGCAGGATGAGTATGGCCGCTTCTGGTTGCTCGAAGTGAATACGATCCCTGGTATGACTGATCATAGCCTTGTACCAATGGCAGGAAAAGCAGCCAGTTTATCTTTTGGTGATCTGGTGGTGGAAATTCTGTATTCGTCTGTCGTTAGATCTATGGATGAAAAGGTGGAAGTGGAGGCATGTGTTTGATTGCCCAGTCATGTTACGGATAAAAAGATTGAGTAGTTTTCCAATTGCAGCAAAGAAAAACAGGAAAAAAGAAACGCGTAGTCATATAGCTGAAAGGTTGCCTGGAATTAAACAGCGATCTGTTATTGTAGTGCTATTAGCGGTTTTAACTGGTTTTTTGTGCATAATGGGCATTCCAGTGCTCATGAATAAGATTAATCAGCCGATTGTACGTGTGAAAGTGTATTCTTCCTTTCGTTATATAAAAGAAGAAGATGTCAGAGAAATACTGATGCCAGGTGCAAGGCAGCGATTTTTTAGTGTGGATAGTGCAGCCATGAGAAAAAAACTGGCTAGGAATCCATGGATTCACAATGTAAAGATAAGCCGTCATTGGCCGGATAGTATTTTAGTAGCGTTTGATGAGTATGAGCCTATTGCTCGCTGGCATAAAGATCACTTGTTAAGTAGTGAAGGGGTCGTTTTTAAACCAGAAAATACTGGGCAATTTGTGTCATTACCGCTATTGGCAGGGCCAGACAATAGGGCAGATGCCACAATGCAACAGTATTTTTCAGTCAGTCGTCTGTTAAGTTCTGTAGGTCTGACGATCAGTCATTTAGAGATGACGCCAACAGGAGCATTGTCTTTTGGTATTGGGCAGGTTTTTGTAAAACTTGGACAGGATAGGAAATCTGAGCGATTGCAGCGATTTGTCCGTTTGTATGATACAAAGCTGGCACAGTGCTGGGGGGAGGTAAAGATTGTGGATCTTCGATACCTTAACGGTGCTGCAGTAGCCTGGCAGGAGGCCGGTACAAGACCGGCGGCAGGTGATCAATGATGATTTTTGTGATTTAGGAAGAGCAATGCCATGACGACGGCAGATAGTGGAAATATGATAGTGGGTCTGGATATTGGCACCTCAAAGGTAGTGGCCATTGTTGGGGAAGTGACGACGACGGGTGATGTTAAAGTCATTGGTATTGGCTCCCATCCATCCAGAGGATTAAAAAGAGGTGTTGTTGTCAATATTGACTCTACGGTTCATGCAATTAAGCGAGCCATTGAGGAAGCAGAACTTATGGCAGGATGCCAGATTCACTCTGTGTATGTTGGTATTGCTGGTGATCACGTCAAAAGTCATAACTCACAGGGAATTGTTGCTATCAAAGACCGGGAAGTGACTAAAGCAGATGTCGAGCGAGTGATTGATACGGCACAGGCAACTGCTATTACGGCAGGTCGAAAAATTCTTCATATTCTTCCACAAGAATATATGATAGATGCTCAGGATGGTGTAAAAGAACCAGTGGGTATGTTTGGCGTCCGGCTTGAAGCTAAGGTGCATTTAGTGACTTGTGCGGTCAATGCTGCACAAAATATTGAAAATTGTGTGCGTCGCTGTGGCCTGGAAGTGGATGATCTTGTATTGGAGCAGTTGGCTTCTAGTTATGCTGTCCTTTCCGAAGACGAAAAGGAGTTGGGTGTCTGTCTGGTGGATATTGGTGGAGGAACGACTGATATTGCAATTTTTACCCGGGGTGCTATACGACATATTGATGCTATACCGGCCGCAGGTGACCATGTTACTAATGATATTGCCATGGCGCTGCCTACACCCACGAAAAATGCGGAAGATCTTAAAATTAAATATGCTTGCGCTCAAATAGACATAGCCGGTGAAGATGAAATGATCCGGGTTCCTGGAGTAGGGGATCGGGCTTCGAGAGAATTACCTCGGCGGGAGCTGGCTCAAGTAGTTGAACCACGTTACAAGGAGTTATTTATGTTGGTTAAACATAAGATTCGTTGTAGTGGCTTTGAAGGATTGATACCGGCAGGTATCGTGTTGACCGGCGGAACTTCCAAGATGGAGGGAGCCGTCGGGTTGGCTGAAAAAGTTTTTGGTATGCCTGTGCGCCTGGGGATGCCTCAGGTTTCTCAAGGTATTAATGATGCCGTGCATAATCCTATTTATTCAACAGCAGTAGGGCTGTTGGATTATGCTGTGCAAACAGAAAAGAGTGTGCAGCACCGGTTGTCAACGGCGGCAGGTGGCTCAATCATTCATCGTTTTAGACAATGGTTTCAGGGGAATTTTTAATTCCCTTGCCCAGAGATGATATATTGGTTTGATTATATAGGATGATGAAAGGAGATAACCATGTTTGAGCTGGTTGATAACGTGCCGCAGGAAGCGGTAATTAAAGTAATCGGTGTTGGTGGCGGTGGTGGCAATGCTGTCTGTCATATGTTAAGCAGTCAACTCGATGGTGTCGAGTTCGTTTGTGCTAACACAGACGCTCAGGCTTTAACGCGTCAGCATATGAAAGCGCATACTCATTTGCAGTTAGGGGCTTCTATTACTCGTGGATTAGGTGCTGGTGCCAATCCTGAAGTAGGAAGAAATGCGGCAATGGAGGATCGGGACCGTATTGCAGAATTGCTGGAAGGTTCTGACATGATTTTTATTACGGCTGGTATGGGCGGTGGAACAGGCACAGGTGCTGCACCTATTGTTGCACAGGTAGCTAAAGAACTGGGAGCATTGACCGTCGCTGTAGTGACCAAGCCTTTTGCTTTTGAAGGGCGTCGCAGAATGCAGGTGGCCGAAGAAGGCTTGCTAGAATTACAGAATAGTGTTGATTCTCTGATTACTATACCTAATGAAAAATTGCTGCCTGTCTTGGGTCGAGATGTGAGTCTTCTGAATGCCTTCGGAGCTGCTAATGATGTATTGTTGGGAGCTGTACAGGGAATTTCTGAACTGATAACCCGTGATGGCTTGATTAATGTGGACTTTGCCGATGTCAGGACAGTTATGTCTGAAATGGGTATGGCTATGATGGGAACCGGAATGGCAACAGGATCTAATCGAGCTATCGAGGCTGCTGAAAAAGCAATCCGAAGCCCATTGTTGGAAGATGTCAATCTGCAGGGAGCCCGGGGAGTTCTGGTTAATATTACTGCAGGTATGGATCTTTCTGTAGGTGAATTTCATGAAGTCGGTGACACGGTTCGTGAATTTGCATCAGAAAACGCTACAACTGTTGTTGGTACGGTTATTGATCCTGAGATGAATGATGATCTGAGGGTAACGGTTGTAGCTACTGGCTTGGGTAGCGGTGTTCCAGAAAACAGTGGAGAGAAAACTGAGACCAAGCGAATGAAGCCAATCCGTTCAGATGGATCATTAGACGTTAATACGTTAGATATTCCCACTATTATCAGGGATAAAGATACGGATAAAAATGATAAAGATGCGAAAGAAGTTGGTGATAAAACAGCTTCTGAAGCGGTAAGTTATTTGGATATACCTACGTTTTTGCGGGAACGACAGACAGATTAATGTGTACTTGGTTTGTGTTTGTGATAGTTTTTGATAAACTAAGTCGTTATTTATATAGAATGGCGGCTTGATTCAGCCTAGGCGGAATAGCATTGATCATGATCAAACAGCGTACTTTAAAAAATATTATTCGGGCCACGGGTGTTGGTCTTCATTCTGGAGAGAAAGTTTTTCTCACCTTAAGACCTGCTCCTGTTGATACGGGTATTGTATTTTGTCGCGCAGATCTTGATCCTGTTGTGGAAATTCCGGCAAAAGTTTCCAGTGTCGGCCAAACGACTTTATGTACGTCACTGGAAAAAAACGGCGTCAGAGTTGATACTGTAGAACATCTGTTGTCTGCTTTGGCCGGAATGGGAATTGATAACGCTTATATTGATGTCAGTGCCCATGAAGTTCCTGTTATGGATGGCAGTGCGGGTCCTTTCGTTTTTCTTATTCAGTCTGCTGGTATTCAAGAGCAGAATGCCCTTAAAAAGTTCATTCGGATAAAAAAAGAAGTTTCTGTTCAGCACGGTGATAAAAAAGCAACCTTCAAACCTTATGATGGGTTTAAAGTCAGTTTTACCATTGATTTTGATCATCCGGTTTTTAAAAGCCGTCCACAAACGGCGTCTATTGATTTTTCCAGTACTTCTTTTGTGAAGGAGGTCAGCCGTGCCAGGACATTTGGTTTTATGAGAGAAGTAGAGTATCTTCGTTCCCAAAATTTGGCTCTGGGTGGAAGTATGGAGAATGCGGTAGTTGTAGATGATTATCGTGTTCTGAATGAAGACGGTCTTCGTTACCATGATGAATTTGTTAAACATAAGATGCTGGATGCGATTGGTGACCTGTATCTGCTGGGTTATAGCCTGATCGGTCAGTTTGTGGGTTATAAATCTGGGCATGAGCTCAATAATTGTTTGGGTAAAACCTTGCTTGAAAATACAGATGCTTGGGAAATCGTGACTTTTGAAGGTGAAGTTCAATCACCTATTTCCTACACAAAACCGGCAGCTGTCGTTGCTGTAGCTTGATGTTTTTATGGTTTATTTGTGTGTTTAGATAATGCATTGTATTCCGGCTGTAGCGCGTTGTTCTTGCTTATAATAGGCAGCTGCAGCTAGTTTATTGTTATATTTTTGTTATTCAGTGTCTGTTGTTTGCTCTATTTGTTTTTATAATAAAAAGAATGTTAATGAATGTTGTTAGTATATTGTCTTTATTTCGCTTGGTTCTTTTATCAAAGGGCTGTGTCTATCATGTGGCGTCTGTTGTTATTTGATAATATTTTATATCGGTTCATTCACATTAATCTTTTTCTAATGTCTTTGGATACAGTTAATCTTCTATAAAAGGAGCTGTGCGGTTCCTGATGAAAATAATACTTGTTCAAAAAAAACGATTAAAATCTCATTATATAATGATTCATCCCATTTGGGTTATATCATTTTTTTTTCTTTTAATTGTTTTTTTTGTGACAGCGATCAGTTTGGTATCTCTCTATCTTATTGCTGAAAGAAAAAATATGGTAACGGATGATGTGGTTAAAGGCTGGATAAAGTCCCTTGATCAACAGAGAAGAGAAATTGATGATATTAAAAACGAAACAGACAGTTATCTTGACTCGTTGGCAGTGAAGTTGGGAAATCTGGAATCCAGAACTTCTGATTTGGATCGTTTGGGAGCATTGTTAATTATTAAAGCCGGGCTGAGGGATAATGACCTGGATTGTTACGTTAATTCAGGCAATAAGCTTGAAAATTATTATTCTGATAATACTTGTTTTTCAATAAAAGAAAGAATAGATCAATTGTTTTTGAAAGTTAAGGATCGGGAACAGCAGTGTGTATTGCTTGATAAATTATTGAATCAGTCACGGCATTATAAAGAAGTCTTGATTGCGGGCATGCCTGTTGAAAAAGGATGGATATCCTCTCCGTATGGCCGGCGAATTGATCCTTTTACCGGTAAAGTGAGTTGGCATAATGGAATTGATTTTGCAGGAAAATCAGGAACAAATATTCTGGCTGTTGCCGGGGGGCTGATAACGTGGGTTGGCTATCGTAACAGCTATGGTTTATTGGTGGAAATTAATCATGGCAATGGGCGTATAACGCGCTATGCTCATAATCAGTCCGTTACTGTGAAAGTGGGGGATGTGGTTATGAAAAAACAATGTATTGCCCAAATGGGTAGCTCTGGACGAGCTACGGGGGATCATTTGCACTTTGAAGTATGGGTTAATGGCGAAGTTGTCAACCCGATGCAGTACCTTTTGCAATAAAATTTTTTGTTTTTAGTTATATTGCGATTAAATCAGAATAGTTTTTTTGTTTAAGGAAATGTTTAAAACATTTTCTACCTCTTTGTTGGTTGAAAGATAAGGGATTGGCAGTAATTAAACCTGCTTAAAGTCATCCGTAATAATGATTTTTAGATGGAATAATACGATAGTTACAGATTTTTATGGAATGATATAACCGGTAGTTTTGTGTGGATTATTGTGTTTTTTTATCGATATTGTGCTAAAGCAAGGATAGAAAACAGGAATAAAGATGAGACTTTTTCCCGATTGTCATAGAATAAGACGTTATTATGCGTTGTCTGTTCCAGACCGTGAGTATCGGCAGGGATGACAGCTACGGAATCTGGGTGTGAGATTGTAACCAACTTATGATTGCTTCTTTTATTAAAAAAATTGTTGGCAGCCGGAATGACCGCCAGTTAAAAAAAATGGGACGGATAGTCAAGGAAATTAATGGACTAGAGGATCAGTTCATTGCCTTAACTGACGACGAATTAAAAGCGAAGACTGCCGGTTTTCGGGAGCGCTACAAACAGGGAGAAACACTGGATGACCTTTTGCCAGAAGCTTTTGCTCTAGTGCGTGAGGCTGGTAAGCGTGTTATGGGAATGCGCCATTTTGATGTGCAGATGATTGGTGGAATTACCCTGCACGATGGTCGTATTGCGGAAATGCGTACAGGAGAAGGTAAAACATTAGTAGGGACACTGCCTGTTTATCTGAATGCCCTGTCAGAAAAGGGCGTCCATGTGGTTACTGTGAATGATTATCTGGCTGCCCGTGATGCTAACTGGATGCGTCCTCTGTACGAATTTTTAGGGATGAGTGTTGGTATTATTGTACCTCAGCAGGAGCCGGAGGAAAAAAAACAGGCCTATGCTGCTGATATTACCTACGGGACGAATAATGAATTTGGCTTTGATTATCTGCGGGATAACATGGCCTTTCGCAAAGAAGACAAAGTTCAGCGAGGGCTTAATTTTGCAGTTGTAGATGAAGTGGATTCTATCTTGATCGATGAGGCCCGGACTCCTCTGATTATTTCTGGACCTGCAGAAGATTCTTCTTCTTTGTATAGGCATATGAACAAGATAGCTCCTTTGCTCAAGCGACAGATCGAAGAAAATGAAGGTGAGCAGGGAAACAGAGGGCATTATACCTTAGATGAAAAGACCCGGCAGGTTGAGCTGACTGAGGAAGGACATCAGTTTATTGAAGAAGTACTGCAAAAAGATGGGTTGCTTCCGGAAGGGGAAAGTCTCTATCTGGCTCAGAATCTCAATCTTTTGCATCATGTTAATGCAGCTTTAAAAGCGCATGTATTGTTTACCCGTAACGTTGAGTATATTGTCCAGAACAATGAAGTGATGTTAGTTGACGAGCACACCGGACGGGCTATGCCCGGTCGTCGGCTCTCTGAAGGATTGCATCAGGCACTGGAAGCTAAAGAAAATCTTCCTATTCAGGCTGAAAGCCAGACCCTTGCCTCAACGACATTCCAGAACTACTTTCGCAATTACACAACGCTGTCTGGCATGACTGGAACGGCAGATACGGAAGCTTATGAGTTCCAGCAGATTTATGGACTGGAAGTGGTTGTTATTCCAACTCATAAACCTATGTTGCGCCAGGATCATAATGACCTTGTCTATCTTACGATACATGAAAAGTTTGATGCCATTATCGCAGATATCAAGGAAACGGTTAAGAAAGGCAGTCCTATTCTGGTGGGTACTGCATCTATTGAAGCCTCGGAATTGCTATCTGGTGCGTTAAAGAAATCGGGAATAAGTCATCAGGTTTTGAATGCTAAATACCATGAGAAAGAGGCGGAAATTATTGCGCAAGCCGGTAAACCGGGCGCTGTGACCATTGCTACCAATATGGCAGGGCGTGGTACGGATATTATTCTTGGGGGAAACTGGGAAGCGGAAGTTAATAAGCTGGATCATTCTTCGGATGAACAAGTTAATAAAATAAAAGAAAAATGGCAGCAAAGCCATAAGCAGGTACTGGAGTCAGGAGGGCTTCATATTATTGGTACGGAACGTCATGAATCCCGTCGTATTGATAATCAATTAAGAGGACGTTCGGGGCGGCAGGGTGATCCGGGATCTTCTCGTTTTTACTTGTCTCTTGAAGACAGTTTAATGCGTATTTTTGCCTCTGATCGGGTAAAAAATTTCATGAAAGCCCTGGGAATGGAAAAAGGTGAAGCCATAGAACACAGCATGGTGACTAATGCCATTGAAAAAGCCCAGAAAAAAGTAGAAGGCCGAAACTTTGACATTCGTAAACAATTGCTTGAGTACGATGATGTGGCCAGTGATCAGAGGCGTGTGATTTATGAACAGCGTGATGAACTGCTTGAAGCGGACGATGTGTCATCCAGCATTGAAGCAATGCGGGAAGAAGTTGTCAATCATTTGGTAAGTACGTTTGTTCCTTGCCAAAGCCTTGAAGAGCAATGGGATATTTCAGGGCTTGAGTCTCAGTTGCGTAAAGACCTGAATGAAGATTTACCTATTCAGTCATGGTTGGATGATGACGATAAGCTGGACGACCAAGGCCTGCATAAAAGAGTGCTGGATTCTGTGATTGACTCCTATAAGGCAAAGGAAGAGCTGAGTGGTAGTGAGGCGTTAAGGAGCTTTGAGAAGCATATTTTGCTCCGAATTCTGGATGATAAATGGAAAGAGCATTTGGCTACGATGGATCATCTTCGTCAAGGTATTCATTTGCGGGGGTATGCACAAAAGAACCCCAAGCAGGAATACAAGCGTGAGGCGTTCAATCTGTTTCAGCAGATGCTGGACGACATTCGCTTCGATACCATTAAAATGTTGTCCCTTGTTCGGGTGCAGCAGGATGATCAGACTGAAGAGCTGGAGCGTCGCAGACGTGAAGATATCGCCCGAAGAATGCAATATGGGCATGATCAGGCGAAGTTGTTGCATAATGGGGACGAATCACACAGTGGAGAAGCAGCGGAATCTGCTGTTCAACCTTTTGTTCGTGAAGGGCGCAAAGTCGGACGAAATGAGCCTTGCCCTTGCGGTTCAGGTAAAAAATACAAGCATTGTCATGGAAAGATCCAGTAACGAAAATTAGCCTGTATTTTAATGGAACCGTCTAGGTTCCATTTTTATTGGGACGGGTCTGATATTTTAATCGAGTAGGAAGGTATGATGAACGATTCTTCTGCCAAAGAAATTCAGGTTGCAGTAGGTGTCATTATAAGAGATGGCGGTGAATTTCTGTTATCCAAACGACCTCATGGTAAATATCTTGAAGGTTTGTGGGAATTTCCGGGAGGAAAAATTGAGAGAGAAGAAACAACATGGGATGCTTTGAAAAGAGAGTTACAAGAAGAGTTGGACATTCGTATTATTAAAGGCAATCCTTTGATGAGAATTTCCCACTGTTATCCTGATAGAAAAGTGCTTCTGGACACCTGGACGGTTACTGAGTTTGATGGGTTGCCGAAAGGAAATGAGGGGCAGGAAGTGAAATGGGTTCCTCGGGATTCTCTGAAAAATCTGGAGTTTCCCGAAGCGAATTATCCCATATTAAAAGTTCTGTTAGAAGAATCTGTATCATTCTTTAAAGGGAGAGATATTGTCTGATAATTGTTCGGACGTTGCATCATCAAAATCAGCGCTGCCAGGTATTTTGTGTTCTTCGCTGGCCCAGGCGCCTAGATCAATAAGTTGGCAACGTTTGGAGCAAAAAGGTTTGTAACTGTTTTTTTTGGCCCATGAAACAGGTTTTTTGCAGGTTGGGCACTTCACTATAAGCATTATACAATTTCTCACTGAGAACCGAATGTGTGTTCGGGTCATTTTAACTTAAAGAGATACACCGTTGGATTATGCAGCTTAATTACATAAGCTTGGGTGGTTTTGGTGCTGATGCCATCATAGCAAGTTTGGCTTGGGTAGTGCTTCCGATATCCGATTTCTTATCTGAGTTTTGTTCCTGATGCGTTGTCTTGCCAAACAGGCCAAATGTCATTGTATTAAGTAAAGAAGGATTGACGTCGTCAAACACCTTGTAGTGAACGAAATTACCGTCTTTATCCAGTGCTTCATTGTCAGGATAGTTAAGTCGTAAGACTTCCAGTGACTGGTTGGCGGGTTCATTAAGCCCAAGGTGCTGATAACTTTCTATCATAATAGCCAGCGCTTCAGGTACGGAAGGCGTTTGCTGCATATTTTCGACAACGTAACGACCACGATTAATGGCTGCCATAAAAGCTTTTCGTTTCAGGTAATAATTGGCTGCGTGAATTTCGTAAGCAGCCAGACGGTTTCTGAGGGCAACCATCCTTTGCCGGGCATCAGGTGCATATTTACTGTCAGGATAACGGTTCAACAGATCGGCAAATTCGTTGAATGACTGACGGGCTTGTCCCGGATCACGTCGGGTAGAGTCCAGAGGAATATAGCGTTCAATGAATCCCATAGACGCAGTGTTGGAGGCCAGTCCTTTCAGGTAAAGAGCGTAATCAACGCCATTATTTTGTGGGTAGAGTCGAATAAAGCGATCTGCAGCTGCTCTGGAAGCTTCTGGCTCAGAATTCATATAGTAGGCGTATACAATATCAAGCAGCGCCTGTTGAGCAAATGGCCCAAACGGATAACGGGACTCCAGAGTACGCAGAGCATTGACAGCCTTTGAATAATCCCTATCATCCAGAGCCTTACCTGACATATGGTACAGGTCAGCTTCAGATAGGGATTCCGGTAATTTGTCTTTTCCGGACCCGGCGCAGCCAGCGAGGGAAAAAGCTACTAGTGTTGCTACCATTAAGGCCGATAGCTGGCGGGTCAATAGGAATTTCAAAAGTCTCATGGTTTCGACTGTTTTCCGTACTCCGGTACAAAAATCACCCCGACCAGGAAATATACCCTATAGCGGGTCAGAGATGGTGTGGGCATGATATACTCTTCCCGTTTGTATCCATCGATAACAATGAATATATGTTTATTTAAACACAGACTGGCAGAAAACGAAAAATAAAATCACGATTGAGTCGTGTATGGATATTTAGGAATGCTGTAGCTGCTAAGGTTTTTAGTCGGCAGCGAGTCTTGCTTGCTGATCAATGAACTGGCAAAACGAAAATAACACTTATCAAACTTTTAGCTCCGTTATGAACAGGATAAGCTGGATGAAAAAACAAGGCGAAGTGACGGGCCATAGCTGTAGCTATGGTAAGAAGCTTAAATGTAAGATTTTTGTTCAGATAGCCTGCGTACTATGAGATTTAGCCAGTGCGGTGGGTATGATATGGAGAAAACTAAGTTAATGGTTGAAATGATAAACCTGCAAGCTCAGGTAGATGATTCCTGTTGTGGCCAACGTCTCGATCGTGTGGCAGTTACTTGTTTTCAGGATTTTTCACGGGCGCGGTTGCAGGAATGGATAAAATCCGGCCATCTACAGGTGGATGGCAAGGTATTGAAACCGGGCGTTAAATTGCGAGGCGGTGAGCAGCTCAAACTGGCTGCCGAGATTGAAGAAGATCGACAGTGGGAACCAGAATTCATTGAATTCCCGATTGTTTATGAAGATCAAGATATACTGATTATTAACAAACCCGCCGGTTTGGTTGTGCATCCTGCCCCCGGACATTGGTCAGGAACCCTGTTAAACGGACTGTTACACTATTGTCCTGACCTTGCGACAATTCCCCGTGCAGGAATTGTGCACCGTCTGGATAAAGATACGACGGGCTTGATGGTTGTAGCGAAAACGCTGCAGGCACAAACCCATCTGGTTGAGCAGTTGCAGGCTCGAACCGTCAGACGCGAGTATGAAACCATCGTAAAAGGGGCGATTGCCAGCGATGGAACCGTGGATAAGCCTATTGCACGACATCCGACTCAGCGGTTGCGTATGGCGGTAGTTCTTGGTGGAAAGCCTGCTATTACGCATTATAAAGTGATGGAACGTTTTACCTATCATACTTATCTGCATGTTAAACTGGAAACCGGACGAACCCATCAGATTCGTGTCCATATGAGCGATATGCATCATCCCTTGGTAGGGGACGAATTGTATAATGCTCGTTTCCATATTCCCCGAGAATGTTCAAAAGCCATGGAAGGCTGTCTTGTCCATTTCAGAAGACAGGCTTTACATGCTCGAAGGTTAGGGTTGATTCATCCTGTCAGTGGTCAAATGATGTCATGGTCTGCGGATGCGCCGGAAGACTTCAAATTCTTGTTAAGGACACTGAGGGAAGAACAGAAGATGATGTCGGTGTAGGGTATTTGAAGGGAAGTCACAAGTGTTATCGAGCAGTTTCTCCGACCGTTGAATCAGTTCGATAGCATTCCCGCTTATATTCAAAAGTAGTAGATGTGGTTCCGATAGCTTTATCTTTTAGAGGCTTGTTTGTTTTATCCTGCTTATAAAAAGAAAAATAAATCATTCGGTTCAGGGGTAATACAATGCTTTATGTAGCCAGCTGTGGAGTTAAGGGGCGCGGTGTCTTTTCGGACTCAACGATTTTGTCAGGAGAAATTATTGAGTGCTGTCCGGTACTGGAAATTTCGGCAGAGGATCTTGTAAAAATTCATTCGACAAAATTGTACCATTATTATTTTTGCTGGGATCCGACATCGGAAAACGGCGCTCTTGCATTGGGTTTAGGATCCATCTATAACCACTCTTATACGCCTAATACTATTTATGTTCCTGATATTGATGAAAGAATGATCCGGTTCCGTTCCATCCGAAAAATTCTGGCTAATGAAGAAATTACGATTAACTACAATGGGTCACCTAATGACCGATCGCCCTTATGGGCAAACGATAAAATGACATGGGTAGACTGATCGTCTTTTATTTAAGAGACAGAATAAGGAGTGCTGGTGAATACTCAATCAAAAGTGGGGCAGAGAAACGATATGGAAAGTTATTTCATTCCGCAATGGCCTGTTCCTTCTCATATCCGGTCATTTGTCACTACGCGCTGTGGTGGGTTCAGCCAGGGAAATTATCAGTCTTTTAATCTTGGGCTAAGCAGTGGGGATAATCCGAAAGATGTCCGGTTAAACCGTGAGAAAATGCAGTCAGACTGGGATTGGAAACAACCGCCGCTATGGGTCAGACAGGTGCATGGAACCAAAGTCGTTTATGCATCGGAAGATGACCACACTATTCAGGCAGATGGTGTCTGGACCGATAAGCAACAAACCGTTTGTCTGATACTTACGGCAGACTGCCTGCCTGTTTTATTGTGTCATAAAACAGGCAGCTGTGTGGCTGCTGTACATGCCGGTTGGAAAGGACTGGCTGCTGGAGTGCTGGAGTCAGCACTTCATTTATTACCGGATACACCCGATAATATGATGGCATTTCTTGGGCCGGCTATTGGCCCTGCTTGTTTTGAAGTAGGTCCGGAAGTTCGGGACACCTTTCTGGCAGAGGTGCCGGAATCAGAAAAAGCGTTTATAGCCGGAAAAGGGGATCGCTGGCAGGCTGATCTTTATCATCTGGCGCGGCTACGTCTGGAAAAAAATGGTCTTACAGCTATTTATGGCGGGGATTGTTGTACTTTTACTGAGGAAGAACGGTTTTATTCTTATCGCCGTGATGGAAAATTATCCGGACGCATAGCTTCAGCTATCTGGTTGGAATAATAGATAAAAATCAGGAATGAAAAATAAATGATCTGAACTGAATCGGACAGACTCTTTATGAAAGATTTGTGTGGCTGTCCTATTCGGCTTTGAGCGCTGCATTTTAAGTTATGAAACTCTCCTTAGAATGGAGATTTTATAATCTGGTATCTCCTTGATCAGTAAGAGTTTGTATAAGTGACATAACTTGTTCTTTAATATCAGGGTATTGCGCTGTTAGGTTTTCTGCATATTGTAGAGCAGAATCACAACTTGCGTTTAAATGAGCTGTTTCTAGTTGTATCATATTTTCTATTATAAGATGCTGCTGGCCTGTATTGCTTTTTTGTTTTTCTTTAAGGGTTTGTATTTTTTCGTATTGCCCTTTTAGTTCTTGGATACTTCCGGCAAATAAGGAAAATTCAGCTGAATCCCTTTGTATTTCTGTTATGGCTAATTCATCAGCCAATGCTTTTTCATATTCATCTATTGGCTTCTGACTCGTTGATACAGGAAGGGAAGGAAGTACACCTGCCTCTTCTCCAAAGTTTTCATAATGTGCGGTTTCTTTCTGAACAGTCGAAGGTGCCTTATCCATAGGATAGGGAAGATCTGTAGGAACCTGGCTGTTAGAGTCTATGGGAATAGCCTGGGGGTATTGATCCATTAAATCTTGTACAATCAGGTCAATCTGGTTTTTTTTGTCAGGATACCTTTGCGCCAGCTCCTCTTGATAACCTTCTGCGATAGAGTAATCTGTCGATAATTTTAGTCTTGCGGACTCTATTTTTTTCTTCGATGCGTTATCACTAAGCGCCTCTATTTTGCTCAGTTGATGCTGTATTTTATGAGTTGCTCGAGCAAACGACTTAAATTCCATTGACTTGCTTTGTGTGTCAGTCATGGCTAATTGACTAGTCAGTTTTGCTTCCCAGTCTTTTAAGGAGAGTTGTGCATGCTTCCAAGGCAATAAATGGGTTTTCATCTTGTGAAATTTTTTCACACAATAATGTTTTAGTCCCTTACTTTTAGATTTGTGCGTTGTATGAGAAGTATTCAGATTAGGCTGTTGGCTATTCTCTGAACGAACGGAGCGAGAGTTATATTCTGCCGTAGCTTTATTTGCAGAGTTAGGTTCCGTGTTACCAGTGTTGGAGTCGGATGCAGGGATATTCGGTGATTGTTGATTAGGCCCTATTGTTGACATATTTCATCCTTGTTAATTTGCCACTATTATTGGTTTTTTGATCCTTCTTGTAAGAATAGACAGATTTCTAAACTGAAATAAAGTTTGTTAGATTGCGAGTATGATTATTTCTTGAAAATTACAAAATAGCCGCCATATCTGAAGATAAGTTCTTTATGTTCATAACATACTGAAAATCTTGAAGATAGGGAGTTAGCTCATGCGGGCAGATAGATTAACCAGCAAGTTGCAGGCAGCATTTGCCGATGCACAATCGATGGCATTGGGCAAAGACAATAACCAGATTGAACCGGTGCATTTATTGCAAGCTATGTTAAATCAGCAGGGCAGCTCAGTGAAGCCGCTGTTGATGCAGGTAGGGTTTGACCTGAGCCGAGTACAGGAAGATTTAAGCCGAATTCTGGATAACCTTCCTGTCGTCAATAATGCAACGGGCGATATTCAGCCATCACAAGCGTTGATTCGCTTGCTTAATCTTGCTGACAAGCAGGCGCAGAAAAATAATGATCAGTTCATATCCAGTGAAACATTACTGCCCTTAATGATGGACGACGGCGGTGAATTGGGTAAGGTTATGAAAAGTCAGGGCGTCAGTCGTCAGGCTTTGGAAACTGCGATCAAGAATCTTCGTGGTGGGGATAATGTTAACGACCCTAATGCGGAAGACAGTCGCAATGTCTTGTCACAGTATACGCTTGATATGACTGAACGGGCTGAGCAGGGAAAACTGGATCCGGTTATTGGGAGAGACGATGAAATTCGTCGTACCGTACAGGTTTTGCAGAGAAGAACGAAAAATAACCCTGTGCTGATTGGTGAGCCAGGGGTGGGTAAAACCGCTATCGTTGAGGGACTGGCACAACGCATCGTTAATGGGGAAGTGCCGGAAGGGCTGAAAGGAAAACGGCTGTTGTCGTTGGATATGGGCGCTTTGATTGCCGGCGCAAAATATCGGGGAGAATTTGAAGAGCGCCTGAAAGGCGTGTTGAAAGAAATTGCCAAGCAGGAGGGGCAGGTTATCCTGTTTGTGGATGAGCTCCATACCATGGTAGGTGCCGGTAAAACCGATGGTGCCATGGATGCCGGTAATATGTTGAAGCCGGCCCTTGCCCGGGGTGATCTTCATTGTGTAGGGGCTACGACACTGGATGAATATCGTAAATATATTGAAAAAGATGCCGCGTTAGAGCGTCGTTTCCAGAAAGTGTTTGTGGACGAGCCTAACGAAGAAGATGCCATTGCTATTTTGAGGGGACTGAAAGAACGCTATGAAGTCCATCATGGTGTAGATATTACAGACCCGGCCATTGTTGCTGCGGTTCGTTTATCCCAGCGGTATATAACGGACCGGCAATTACCTGATAAAGCCATAGATCTGATCGATGAGGCAGCCAGCCGCATTCGTATGGAGATGGACTCCAAGCCGGAATCTATGGATAAACTGGAAAGACGGTTAATTCAGTTAAAAATAGAGCAGGAAGCACTGAAACAGGAAGATGACAAAGCTTCGCAGGAACGCCTGAAACGTCTGGACGAAGAAGTTATTGGTCTTGAAAAAGAATATTCCGATCTGGAAGAA
>NSIT01000021.1_pt1 | contig 28992 bp, 23 predicted proteins | sample 1450681 | NCBI WGS metagenome assembly NSIT01 (sample SAMN07455404, study PRJNA386592) | invertebrate metagenome | isolation source: Endozoicomonas-like sequences binned from scallop gill tissue | host: Pecten maximus | place: United Kingdom: Lyme Bay MPA | collected 2013-06-01
ATTCATGGAGTGGATGATTTTAAAATAATAAACAAGAGAATATAAAATTATGAATTCGTTGATTGAAAAAAACTTAAAAAAACATGCATTAAGCATGGCTATTGCTATGGCTGTAAGTGGTTTGTCTGGACAAGCTTTTTCTACTGCAGAAAGTGCTAATAATGATGGTATCAAAGTAAAGTTATCGTCAGGAATCATATCCTCATCCACTGAGGCAAAGCCAACATCAACTTTCTTAAAGAAAGGTGATGGAAAAAAAGCTTACCATGCGAATGGAAAAAAAACGTTAGAAAAAACTTATCGACCAGCACTAAAGGTATCTTCTTCGGCAATTCAGGATGATAACCGTTTCCTGTCTTCCGGTTCTGGATCGACAGATGTCAGTACAAGCGGTAATACATTAAAATTAAACGTTAGTAGGATGCCGCAAACAGATGCAGATATAGAAGATTGTACTCATTCGATGGATAGAAATTCTCTTGCTTCTGCTGTGGAGCTTTATTCTGATCGACAATCCGTTACTCCGGAGATGTCAAAAGAAGATGGTAATTTGTTAGAACCTGATATGAATAAGCTAACGAAACTCCTTGAGCAAGGGGAAGCTCTGGTGAAAGGTAATGATAAAGATTTACAACGCTTGCAAGGAAATGTCCGCCAGATAGAAAACCAACAAACAAAGCGTAAAGATACTGTACAGGTTCCTGATGTGTCAGAGACTTTAATGGTAACTGTTAAAACAGATGATAAATCAGATCTTGAAAATGAACCGGCAGTGACGGATCGAGAGTTTATAAAAAGAAAAGTCTCTACAATGGGTAGAGCAAAAGAAGTGCGTTATCGTTATGTAGAGCGTAAGCCAGAAATGGAAGGAGCTGACCCTACTAAAACTACTCCCGATGGAAAATATGCCCTTAGATCCGATGGGGATACAGGGTTTTATCGGGGTGTCGACGTTCAAAATCAGGAGAAGCTCTCTAAGTATATGGCTATTGAAAACCGGGCTAAGAATGTTCGGGGTAAATTAGAAAATTTATATAAAAAGTTCGGTGTGGATCTGAGAAAAAATACTCGGATGAGTGAAGATAAAAAGAAACAGCATGAACGGGCAATATTACTGAGAAAACAGTTGTCTTCACTTATGGAGCAGCAAAGAATGCTAAGGGATACGGATACCACGGATAATCTGGCATATCGTGAAGAATATGTGCCGTATCAACCGAATCAAAGTCGGGTACCCGCCAGGTATCAAGAGTCTTTCAAAGCTGGGCTGGCAACGCTTAATAAAATTAATGAGCGTCTTTTTGTCTGGAAGAAGCAGTTTGATGAAAAGTACGATGGATCTTCATCTGAAAAAAGTCTTTCAAATCAATATGTTAAAAAAAATGCAAAAGATCCATTGCCTGTATGGGAATGGGGGCGTGGTCACGATAAAATGCATGTCATCAGTGATGGTCACAAGAGAAAACTTAAAGATAAAAAGTTTTGTGAAGAACACCGACAGGTAGAAGCTTTTCGGGTGAGGGCAAATATTCTCCAGAATACTTTGCATGTTTTATTAGATGGTGAGCCGGCAAGGGATGTAACGCAGGATCAGCTTGACGCTATGGTTGATGAAATGCATGATTTATCAACAGAATGGCTATTGCTGGTTGAAACAGAAACTCCAAAACAACCGGCAAAACTGGCTGTTGGAAGTCATCTTCTGAAAAATAGCGCTGTCCAGAAATCAGCTGTGAATATGGTGCGCCAAGCTAATAAAGGCATTCATGATCATAACTACTCTGCTAAGAATGTTAATGTTATGGTAGCTACGGGAGATGTAGTAGAAGCGGAAGGTGTGTGGGGCAGTTATATTCACAATAACGGTAAGCAAAACGATGTGGATGGCGTCAAAGGTTATTCCAGTAAATTAGATGGTGTTACCGTTGGTGTCGATGCTGAAATTACAGACAGTCCGGTTTCATTGGGTGCTGCGTTCAGTGCGGCTAAAAGTCGCGTGAATGTGAACCATGAATCTGAAAATGTTGATGCGGATTTTTACAATGTTTCCGTGTATGGAAGTTTGTCAGAAGGCCCAGTGTTTGCAGATGCGGTTCTCAGTTATGCCATGGGCAAACACAGTTATAAAGTAGAAGCAGAAGGCAAAAAAGAAAAAGCTTCGGGTGACAGCACCACTTATGGGCTGTCCCTGAGTGCAGGCTATAATTGTGCGCTTAATGACCAGTGGACCGTGCAGCCTAAGGCAGAATTTAATTGCCTTAAGTCCGATGCTGATGCCTATAAAATAAGGAACAATAAATATAAGGTAAAAAGTCTTCAGGTCACGGAACTGGGTGCTGGAGTCAGCCTGACAGGTGATATTGCGCTGGAAAACGGTGCTTTAAGCCCTGAGTTGTCTTTGATGGGTTACCACGACTTCAGTGGAAGCGATGCTGAGGGAACCGTAGTTGCTGATGGTAAATCTCTGAAGCTTAAGGGAATGAAGCATACGAAGAACCGCTGTGTCGCCGGAGCAGGTGTGAGCTATAGCCTGAATAATAATCTGACCTTAGGCTTAGGTTACGATTATGATTTCGGCAAAGGCTATAAGGCAGATTCGGTGAAAGCCAGTGTAGGATACCTGTTCTGAGTTAAGGTGTCTGTTTTAATCGATGGCAGACTTATATCGATGCTGTTGATGGAGCAACCTTACATTAATAAAAAAACACCCCTTTTTTGGGGTGTTTTTTTATGGAATAAGTATTGTATTACGGTTCTTCACACTCTTATTAATAAGCGGATTGTAGGTATAATAATCCAAATTTTTAACTGGCTGTTTTGCCAGTAATGTATTCAGAACAACTAAAGGATTGTGTACTGTCGATGCCTATTTATGCTTATCGGTGTACCGAATGTGGTGAAGTGACTGAAGTTTTGCAGAAAATCAGTGATGCTGCTTTGACGGATTGCCCTCATTGCCATCAAAGTACGTTAAACAAACAGGTAACAGCTCCGGCTTTTCGTTTGAAAGGTCAGGGATGGTATGAAACGGATTTTAAGGGAAGCCATAAGAAAAACCTGGCTCACAGCGATAATCACTGTCCGGATAAAGATAGCAAAAAAAGCTGCTGCCATTGCGATGCAACCAGTGACTGAATAATACATGAGAAGACTTGATTCTTAGGACAGCTGTATTATTTGATAAAGAGCAGTTGATCCGTTTGACCGTTTCTCTCTATCCTATATCGCCGGTTTTTAGTTGCCTGATATGCAATATCTGGCTTGACAGATGAATGTAAACCTGTCAAAAACGGCATCATTTTTCCTTTTTAGAGGTAGTTTATGCGCAGTCATTATTGCGGCGAACTGAATCTCACCCATGATGGGCAAGAGGTCACCCTGTGCGGTTGGGTGCATCGTCGTCGTGATCACGGGGGTGTTATTTTTCTTGATCTTCGTGACCGTGAAGGTATTGCTCAGGTAGTCTTTGATCCCGATACCCAGCAGGCATTTGCCCTGGCAGACAAGGCACGCAGTGAATATGTCCTGAAAGTGACCGGTCGGGTGCGGCCTCGTCCTGAAGGGACGGTCAATCCTAATATGCCTACGGGTGAGATCGAGGTATTGGGAAAAGAGCTGGAAATTCTGAATGGCGCAAAAACTCCGCCGTTCCAGCTGGATGAATTTACGGATGTCAATGAAGATGTGCGTCTGAAATATCGTTATGTGGATCTGCGTCGCCCGGAAATGCAGTCTAACCTGATCCTGCGCAGTAAAATGACCCGCGTGATCCGTCAGTATATGGATGACCATGGTTTTCTGGATATTGAAACCCCTGTACTGACCCGAGCTACCCCGGAAGGTGCCCGGGACTATCTGGTACCCAGCCGTACCCATGCTGGCGGTTTCTTTGCTTTGCCCCAGTCTCCTCAGTTGTTTAAACAGTTGCTGATGGTGTCAGGGTTTGACCGATATTATCAGATCGTCAAATGTTTCAGGGACGAGGACCTTAGGGCTGATCGCCAGCCTGAATTCACTCAGGTAGATATCGAAACCTCCTTTATGGATGAAGAACAGATTATGGCTGTGGCGGAAGGCATGGTGAAAAATCTTTTCCTTAAGACAAAAGGTATTGATTTAGGTACTTTGCCCAGAATGACCTGGCATGAGGCTATGTCACGTTACGGTTCTGATAAACCGGATCTGCGTATTCCTCTGGAGTTGATTGATGTAGCAGACTTGATGTCAGGGGTTGACTTCAAGGTGTTCAAAGGGCCGGCAGAGGATCCGAAAGGCCGTGTGGCTGCGCTGAAAGTGACAGGCGGAGCTGTATTGAGTCGCAAACAGATTGATGAATACACAAAATTCGTCAGCATTTACGGGGCAAAAGGACTGGCATGGATCAAGGTTAACGCCCTTGAGAATGGGGCTAATGGCCTGCAATCCCCCATCATTAAATTCTTGGGTGAAGACGTTTCCATGGCGATTATGGAACGTTTGGGCGCCAAAAACGGCGATCTTGTCTTTTTTGGGGCAGATAAAGCCAAGGTGGTTAATGAGGCGCTGGGTGCCTTGCGTTGCAAACTGGGTGCAGACCTTGACCTGTACACCTGCGAATGGGCACCTTTGTGGGTAGTTGATTTTCCGATGTTTGAGCGAACCGATCAAGGGGCGCTGACGGCGCTGCACCATCCGTTCACGGCCCCTGCATGCCCAGTAGAGGAACTGGCAGAAGCACCGGAGGAAGCGCTTTCCCAAGCCTATGATATTGTAATCAATGGCTATGAAGTGGGCGGCGGTTCTATTCGTATTCATCAAGAGTCCATGCAGCAGGCTGTCTTTAAGGTATTGAATATTAGTGAAGAAGCCCAACGTGAGAAGTTCGGATTTCTACTGGATGCCCTGCAATTTGGTGCACCGCCTCACGGTGGCGTAGCATTTGGTCTGGATCGTCTGGTGATGTTGCTGTGCGGTACCGATAATATTCGGGAAGTCATTGCTTTTCCAAAAACGCAATCCGCTTCCTGTTTGCTGACTCAGGCACCGAGCCCTGTAGATAATCAGCAGTTGCGGGATCTGCATATTCGTCTTCGTCAGGAGACTGCAGTAACCGAATAAAAAAACAGGAATCCCAGCCTGGATAACAGGCTGGATACAAAAATATTATTTACAGGCGGTATCTGTCTCAGAATATCGTTTTTCAGGTTAAAGAGGTTGGAAGCATGTCTGGTCATAGTAAATGGGCAAACATCAAGCACCGCAAGGCAGAACAGGATTCTAAACGCGGCAAGGTGTTCACTAAGATTATCCATGAATTAATGGTAGCGGCTCGTGCTGGTGGACCCAGTCCGGATGATAACCCATCTTTGCGGTCTGCTGTTGACAAGGCGTTGGGTTGCAATATGACCCGAGATACCATTAACCGTGCCATTACTCGTGGAGCAGGCACTGGTGACGGTGCGGATATGGATGAGATCACCTATGAAGGTTATGGTCCCGGAGGGATTGCTGTATTAGTTGAGTGCCTGACGGATAATAAAAACCGCACGGTTGCTGAGGTTCGTCATGCCTTTTCCAAGCACGGTGGCAATATGGGTACCAGTGGTTCAGTAGCCTATCTGTTTGAAAAGAAAGGGCAAATGTATTTTGAACCGGGCGCTGATGAAGATGCTATCATGGAAGCTGCTTTAGAATCCGGTGCTGATGATGTTGTGACTAATGACGATGGTTCCATTGAAGTTATGACTGACTGGACAGAACTGACGGCTGTGAAAGAATCTCTGGAATCTGCCGGTCAGAAACCTGCCGAAGCTGAAGTGGCTATGATTCCTGCTACCCGTACTGAGCTGAATAAAGAAGGCGCTGAAAAAATATTGCGCTTGATTGATCGTCTGGAATCATTGGATGATGTTCAGGATGTTTATACCAATGCGGATATCAGTGATGACATCATGGATCAGATTCAGGATATGTAAATAAACAGCGATAAATTAGGATAAGTCATTGACTTTTATCGCATTAATTTCAAAAAAAAAACCGAATATAAAAAATATTCGGTTTTTTTTTGATTGATCACTTTTAATAAAACAATTGCTTTGTTAAATTTTATCAGCTTTCTCCTATCTAATGTTCTGTTAACAGTTTTATGAGTAATAAGAAAGAAATAATAAATTTTATTTTTATTAAAAGCATAAAAATTGAAGATAAAATTATCAGACGAGTAAAAATAAATAAGAGGGCAATATTATAGATAATATGTCTAAGGACAGTAAGCTTTTTAAGAAAACTTTACTAAGTCTTTTTGTATCAATAGCCATGGGCGGAACAATAGAAGCAATGGCTGTTGCTACCGGGTCAGGTGATAAGAATATATCGCCTCCATCTGAATTTGGGATTCATGATCCCGAGTTACAAAAACTTTATGGGGATGTTCAAGGTGAGAGTTATTCATCTTTTGATGTAAAACCAATGGTGAAAAGATCAAGAGGTTCAACACCTGTCAGTAATGGAGAAAAAACATTAAAGAATATGATGGTGTCCTTATTAGAAGAAAATAAGCGTTTACAATCCAATTCTTCGGTGTTACATAATGAACAGCCAAAAAAACACAGGCAAAAAATACCCACGATGGCATCAGTGCTCGGTGTGGTGGGTGACTATGAGGTGACGGATGAAGAAATTGAACAAACAAGGAAAGACCTTGAAAAGCTAAAATCAGAAAGTCTGCAAATGGAACCAGAGATGGAGAGCAGATATACTGATATGTCATCTTCTTCGAATGATAAAAAAAGTAAAAAGATAGGCAGTAGAATGGATAATCTAACGGAAAGTATTCGGGAAATAAGAAGGGGGATTGAATCTGGGAGTGATAGAAATATCAGTCAGTCCCAAAATGGAACGAGTGAAGAAGTTCTTCTTGAATTGCATAATAGTCTTGTAAAAGTCGATAAAAAAAATAAAGAAAATGAGAAATTTATTCGTAAAATGGGCTGGTGCTATAGTGAAATGGAAAAAGCAATAGATGAGCTTACGGATGAAAACAGGCGGCTTAAGCTGGCCCATATGCCAAAGTTAGATCGTGAACAGAAAAAAAGATATGTATCAAGAATACCTTTGTATACAAAAGATAGTGAGTTGCCTGATACTATAAAGCTTGAAAAGGCTTATACTAAAATGGTTACGGTAGACAAGCAGTTGGAATTAGCTGTGCAGTTTCAGCATAGGGAAGAAGCACTTGGTTCTAATGAAAAAATAAAAAAAGATATCTATAAGTTTAAGCAACAAAAAGAACAGATAGCGTTACAAATAAGGTTATTGGAAAATAAAAAATCTCAATTTTATCTTTCTGAATTAGAAAGATTGAAAGATAAAAACGATCGAATGAGGATGCTGACTTATCAAAGAGAAGCTAACGTATTAAAGATTAATGAAAGTGATAAAGCTATTCCTCAAGAATATAATGCCAGAATTAATGAGTATGAAAATGCTATTATAAGGGAGGAAAGGGAATATATTGAAAATAAAATAAGAGAAAATAAAGAATTGGAACAGCAAAAGTTGATTGATCAGTATAAGCGAATAATATCAGAAAAAGAGAACGCTTTAGCGGATAAAAAGAAAGCTGTAATGAATCGTCTGTCAACGTCAAAGATATACCATGTGGATATTGCACCGGATGCAAGTGTTTCTGATAAAGAACAACAGGAAGTAAAACAATTGCAGCGCGAAATTGAAAAATTATCTGGTGATAAACAAAGCGAAAAAAAACAGGTGCAAAACCTACAGGATCAGCTGAAAGCGTTGCAGCAAAAACAGAAGGAAGCAGAAGAAATACAGGCTCGGTTGCAGCTGGCTTTGGAGGAAACTGGCAGGAAAGCTGAAGATAAAAAAGAGGATTCTGAAGAAGAGAAAGAAATTCTCGTTATTCCTATACAGGTCGTACCTCACCAAGAGCCAATGAAGCTTGCTGTTACCGGTAAAATTATTCAAGGTAAAGTTCCCCAGAGGGCTGGAATACAGATGGTCGGTGAGAACAGTAAGCGGATTCATGCTCATCTGAAAGATCAGATTCAGGAAAAAATGCTGGCTGCCGGAGACGGTGCAGAGCGTGAAGAAATCTGGGGTAGCTATATCCATAGTAATGGGAAGCAAAATAATAAAGGAAGCATAAAAGGGTATTCCAGCAGGCTGGATGGTGTGACTATTGGTGCGGATGCGAACATGGTTGACAGTCCTTTTTCGTTAGGTGCAGTATTCAGTGCGGCTAAGAGCCGGGTAAATGTCCATCAGGCAGCCGATAGTGTTTCGTCTGATTTTTATCTGCTTTCTCTCTATGGAAACTATGCTGAGGGTAAATGCTTTATTGATGGTATTGTGAGTTACGGCATAGGGATGAACGATTATCAATCGGTTATCCAAGGCAAGAAAAACAAAGCAACCGGTGACAGTAAAACCTACGGTTTGTCTTTGAGCACAGGGTATAACTATGCTTTGGATCCACAGTGGTCTCTCCAGCCAAGGGCAGAATTTAATTGCCTGAAAGCGGATGTAGATGCTTATAAAATGGCTAAAACCCGATATAAGGCTAAAAGCCTGCTGGTGACCGAACTGGGCCTTGGAACCATCCTGAGTGGCAATATATCTCTGGAAAAAGGTGTATTAACGCCTGAATTATCCCTGATGGGTTACCATGATTTCAATGGCGGAGATATGGGGGGAACGGCTGTAGCGGATGGCCAGTCACTAAAACTCAAAGGATTAAAGCGCAATCGGAATCGGGGAGTAGCCGGGGCGGGTGTGAGTTATAGTATGGATAATAATCTGACCTTGGGGCTGGATTATAATTATGATTTCAGCAAAGGCTACCGGGCGGATTCCTTGAAGGCCAGTGTGGGTTATCTGTTTTAATCTGTGATGAAGCAGACGATTCGTCGTTAATAAAAAACACCTCTTAACGGGGTGTTTTTTTATGCCTGATCATTATCATGGGTTATGTATGTATGTATGTATGTATGTATGGTGTAGGCCTTATGGATCTCTTGCAATACCGGATGGCGTCCCTACAATATTTTGTTTTGCAGATACCCATTGAGTTGTTCATGATGGGATAAATCAATATTCAGCTTTCTAAGGGCACGGGATAACCCATCTTTACGGTCTGCCGTTGATAAAGCTTTGGGTTGTAATATGACTCGGAACAGCATTAACCGTGCCATTACCCGTGGTGCAGGTACCGGTGACGGTGCGGATATGGATGAGATCACCTATGAAGGTTATGGTCCCGGAGGGATTGCTGTATTAGTTGAGTGCCTGACGGATAATAAAAACCGCACGGTTGCTGAGGTTCGTCATGCCTTTTCCAAGCACGGTGGCAATATGGGTACCAGTGGTTCAGTAGCCTATCTGTTTGAAAAGAAAGGGCAAATGTATTTTGAACCCGGCGCTGATGAAGACGCTATTATGGAAGCTGCTTTAGAATCCGGTGCTGATGATGTTGTAACCAATGATGATGGTTCTATTGAAGTGATGACTGACTGGACAGAGCTGACCACCGTGAAGGAGTCTCTGGAATCTGCCGGCCAGAAACCTATGGAAGCCGAAGTGGCCATGATTCCATCTACCCATACAGAGCTGGATAAAGAAGGTGCTGAAAAAATATTACGCTTGATTGATCGTCTGGAATCACTGGATGATGTTCAGGACGTTTATACCAATGCAGATATCAGTGATGAAATCATGGATCAGATTCAGGAAATATAAATAGATAGAGATAAATTAGTATAACTAATTGATTTTTATCGTATTGATTGATCCCTCTTAATAAAATAATTACTTTATTGTTGAATTTTATTAGTTTTCTCCTGTCTATTATTATTCTTTTTAACCTTTTTATGAGTAATAAGAAAGAAGTAATAAAATTGATGCTTCTTAAAAGCATAAAAATTTGAAATAAAAATATCAGTCGAATAAAAAAATTAAGAGGGCAATATTATGGATAATATATCTAAGGACAGTAAGCTTTTTAAGAAAACGTTACTAAGTCTTATCGTATCAATAGCGATGGGAGGGGCGATAGAAACGACAGCAGGTGTTACAGCGTCGGATGATAAGGATATCTCGCCTCCGCCTGAATTTGGGATTGATAATCCCCAGTTACAAAGTCTTTATGAGGATGTTCAAGATCAGAGCTATTCATCTTTTGATGTAAAACCAATGGTGAAAAGATCAAGAGGTTCAACACCTGTCAGTAATGGAGAAAAAACATTAAAGAAGATGATGGTGTCCTTATTAGAAGAAAATAAGCGTTTACAATCCAATTCTTCGGTGTTACATAATGAACAGCAAAAAAAACACAGGCAAAAAATACCCACGATGGCATCAGTGCTCAGTGTGGTGGGTGACTATGAGGTGACGCCTGAAAAAATTGAACAAACAAGGAAAGAGCTTAACAATCTGAAAATAGAAACTAGGAAAATGGAACGAGAGCCGGAAAGCCTGAATAATAAATCGATGGCTGAGTATAGGGAAAGTGATGTTTTAAAAGCTTCTTCGGATACAAAAGTAAGTGAACGTACATCTGTAAGTAGCCTATCCCAATATTCTATTAGTGATACTAGTCAGTCTGGTAGCTTCTCAAGCTCGCATAGTTTCCATACACTGCAACCGGATATGTCAAGTGATGTCCATGATATAACTGATTATAAGGATTTCTCTGGTAATGTAAGCAGCGATGGATCTTCTACGCCATTGCCTGATCAGGAAAGCTCTTTCGAACGAAATGGCGGAGGAGGTAGCTCCTCTTTACGTACATCTTTAAAAAATAAGAAATTTAGTGACTTGTCTATTGAAAGTAAGATAGGTCATATCAATGGCCAATTAGAATTGGTAGAAACTCAATTAGATCTTTGTCAAAAACAAAAAACAGCAAGGCTATTTAAAGAAGATGATAAACAGAAGATTATTGAAGAGAAAGTTAATGAGTTGAATAATCATAAGGAGAATTTAAAAAGACAAAGAACAGAGTGTTTTAAACAGGCGGAAGATCAGAAAGCTGATCAAAATAAGTTACTTCAGGATTTGGCCTATGCGCCTTTAGAAATGGTGAGGGAAAATGAACAAAGATTAGATGATTATAGTAAATATATTGATGATTTTTCTGAAAAATTAAAAACACAAAACAGGTTACAGTATAGTCGTTCTGAATCCTCAGATGCTAAAAATGTTGGTGTGGCTAGTAATGTGCTTATTGATATGGATCAGGGATTAGATGCGCTTGAATTAGCGACTAATGCAGCTAAAGAGCAAATGCGTCAGGAGGATTTACAGCGCAAAATACAGGAATTAGAATTAGATAGGTGTCAGGAATTGGTAGAGTTAAGCAATGAAGATGCGCTGAAGCAGCTACGATTAAAGTTGGAAAACCTACAGGATCAGCCGAAAGCGTTGCAGCAAAAACAGAAAGAGGCAGAAGAAATACAAGCTCTGTTGCAGCTGGCTTTAGAGGAAACTGATAAAAAATCTAAAGAGAAAAAAGAGGATTCTGAAGAAGAAAAAGAGATCCCCGTTGTTCCCACACCGGCCATACCTTTCCAGCAGCCCATAAAAGCTGCGGTTGCCGGTAAAATTATTCAGGGTAAAGTTCCCCAAAGGGCTGGAATCCGGATGACTGGTGAGAACAGCAAGCGGATTCATGATCATCTGAAAGATCAGGCTCAGGAAAAAATGGTGGCTGCCGGTGATGGTACAAAGCGTGAAGGAATCTGGGGTAGCTATATCCATAGTAATGGGAAGCAGAATGATGAAGGCAGTATAAAAGGATATTCCAGTAAGCTGGATGGTGTGACTATTGGTGCCGATGCAGATATGATTGACAGTCCTTTTTCGTTAGGTGCAGCATTCAGTGCAGCTAAGAGTCAGGTAAATGTCCATCAGGCAGCCGATAATGTTTCGTCTGATTTTTATCTGCTTTCTCTCTATGGAAACTATACTGAGAATAACTGCTTTATTGATGGCATTGTGAGTTACGGCATAGGGATGAACGATTATAAATCAGTTGTTGAGAACAAGAAAAACAAAGCAACCGGAGACAGTAAAACCTACGGTTTGTCGTTAAGTACCGGGTATAACTATGCTTTGGATCCGCAGTGGTCTGTCCAACCAAGAGCAGAATTTAATTGCCTGAAAGCGGATGTGGATGCTTATAAAATGGCTAAAACCCGATATAAAGCGAACAGTCTTCTGGTGACTGAACTGGGCCTTGGAACTATTCTGAGTGGCAATATATCTCTGGAAAAAGGTGTATTAACGCCTGAGTTGTCCCTGATGGGTTACCATGATTTCAATGGTGGAGATACAGGTGGAACAGCGGTAGCAGACGGCCAGTCATTGAAACTCAAGGGATTAAAGCGCAATAGGAACCGGGGAGTCGCTGGAGCAGGTGTGAGTTACAGTATGGATAATAACCTGACTTTGGGGCTGGATTATGATTATGATTTCAGCAAGGGCTATCGGGCGGATTCCGTGAAGGCTAGTGTGGGTTATTTGTTTTAATCGGTGATGAACTAGACTATTCGTTGTTAATAAAAAAACACCTCTTAATGAGGTGTTTTTTTATGCCTGATCATTATCATGGGTCATGTATATATATGTATGGTTTAGGCTTTATAGATCTCTTGCAATACCGGATGGCGCCTCTACAATATTTTGTTTTGCAGATCCCCATTGAGTTGTTCATGATGGGATAAACCAATATACAGCTTTTCAAGGGCAAGGGATGACCATTCTTTTGGGTATTGATCCGGGATCACGGATGACAGGATATGGCGTTATCGAAGAGACCGGCAGCCATTGCCATTATGTGGCTTCTGGTTTTATTCGGGTTACTGAGCCGAATTTGCCGGATAAATTGCAACAAATTTTTGAAGGTATCTCTGAGATTGTTGAGCGGTACTGTCCACAAACTGCAGGTATTGAGCAAGTTTTTATGTCAAAGAACGCGGATTCGGCGCTTAAACTGGGGCAAGCCCGTGGAGCTGCGATCGTGGCCATGGTTAACCATGGGTTGGAAGTAGCAGAATATTCCGCTCGTCAAGTGAAGCAAGCCGTAGTGGGTAAAGGCGCTGCAGAAAAAACTCAGGTACAGCATATGGTTAAATCTATTCTTCAACTGGATAAAACTCCTCAGGCTGATGCGGCGGACGCCCTTGCTGTTGCTCTGTGTCATTCCCATACCCGAGGCTACCTGGTGCGGATGGCTGGGGCTACAGGCCGGCGCCGGCGGCGGTTGATTTCACGGTGAGACCAGCAAATAACCCTGGGCAGCGCATAGCACCAGACAAAAAATTTGTTCTTTAGTGTACTGGGCTTCTAGTTTTTCCCAAAGCGGCATTCGCACTGAGCCGTTTAAATGCCACTCATCTGTGATAAACAACAATAATTGTTGCTGTTTGCTCCAGCCGTAAGGATGAAATGGTTGTGTGACGGCATGGATATCGTTATTCGATAACCCATAATCTTTTGCTGTAGGAATCAAGTCCGTAAAATGGCTGTTGGCACCCTTTGTGTGACAGGCACTGCGTAACGCTACCAGAGCGCATTCCTGTAACGGCAGATGACAGTATTTTTTGATATAGCTTTGGATGCCTGCAACCGGTTGTTCCAGTCGGTGACCCTCTGTTGTAGCAAGATCTGTTTTCTGGGCAGTATCTGGCGACCAATGATTAAGGGCAGTCAATATGTGCCATAAATGGTCTGTAAATGACTTAAAGGTTATCATCATAGCTTACATCCTTTTTCTGCAATGAAAAAAACAGATGAGCTGCATCGTGAGTAATCGACAGTCATCGTGGAATCAGATGATACCTTATAGCGCCTGACTGTTATTATCACTGACAGGTCAGTGATACTGACCGGTTGGTTAGAGGTATGAACATTCAGGGGTAATATTCAGAATTAATAAGAGAATTTTCATATGATCGGACGGATCAAAGGAATTTTGCTGGAAAAACAACCGCCCTCTCTGTTGATTGATATCAACGGATTGGGTTATGAAGTGGAAGCGCCCATGTCCGTGTTTTATGTGTTACCGGAAACGGGTAATGAGGTCACCTTATATACGCATTTTGTAGTTCGTGAAGATGCGCAGCTGTTGTATGGCTTCCGTGACCGTAATGAGCGAGAGTTATTTCGGACACTGATTAAGGTCAACGGGGTAGGGCCTAAGCTGGCGCTGACTATTTTGTCCGGTATTGAAGCGGCAGATTTTGCCCGGTGTATCCATGAGGGAGATAGCGCCAGGCTGGTGAAACTGCCTGGTGTCGGTAAAAAAACGGCAGAGCGCCTGATTGTGGAAATGAAAGATAAACTGAAAAACTGGCAGCCGGCTCCGTTATTGGATGGTGAGCTGATGGCATACAGTGATAAGAGTCATGCTCTGTCATCTAATGCTGTGCAGGAAGCTGTTGATGCTTTGGTAGCCCTGGGCTATAAGGCTTCGGAAGCCGACAGAGCTATTAAACGGCTGGATACCGGAGGAGCCAGCAGTGAGTCACTGATCCGCCAGGCATTAAAAAGTATGTGTCGGGTATAATTGGTTATATCCGATAGTGTGTCAAATGTGAGATTTATGCCGTCATAGGTGTTCGTTTTCTAAACAGCTTTAGAGAGTCGATGCTGACCAGTGCGGCGGCTAGCCAGATAGACAGATAAATGACCCATTGCTCTTGGGGAAATGGTTCGTTCAAAATGAAGACAGCAACAAAAAAGATGACAGTGGGTTCCAGATAACTGAGAAGACCAAATAAACTAATGGGGAGCACCCGGGAAGCATTAACATAAAAGAGCATGGATATAGCGCATAAAACACCCAATCCAGGCAGTAAATACCATAAGGTGTGATTTGATATCAGCTGTGATGAAAACATTGAATCCGATGATAACAGATATAGGGCAAAAGGAGCATAAAGCAGATTTTCGAAGAGGAAGCCGGGAATTGTATCGACTTTACTGAGTCTTCTGGCAACAAAATATAACGGATATAATCCGGCGACGGCTATAGTGACCGGAGAAAGCTGTTGCGTCATTATGATGTCATAACCTAACCCTGCTGCGACCAGAAAGCTTGCCCATTTTTGTAAGGAAGTTAACCGTTCCTTAAAGAAAATCCTGCCTGTCAATGTTAAGGTAAGAGGCAGTAAATAGTATCCCATAGAAAGTTCTTTCGTATAGTTGTTGATGGGTGCCCATACGAACAACCACCACTGAATGCCAATGAGTAAGGCACATAAAACCATCAGAAAAAAAGAGGAAGGCCGGGTAAATATGGCAAGAAAGGGTTTAATTTGATGGGTGCTAAGGATGATAAGCAATACGGCCAGTCCAGAAAAAATCACCCGGTTGAAAAACAGAAGGTTGCCATTTACGGGTGCCAGAAGTTGGATATACCAGGGAGTTAGCCCAAACAGAATAGAAGCAGCAATGGAATTTCCAAAACCGGAAAGAGGCAGTGATGTAGACGACATAGGGGATTCTTCAGAATAACTATAACTTTAAGGTGGATAATATCTGTTACTTGTATGTCCTTTCTGTTGTCGATTGGAATACGTTTTATTAGAGCAGATATGTAAGTAACATGATGACCATATTCGGCGAATGATAGGAAACAACACCGTGACAGGCAAGTCATTTTGTTGTGCAAAATGAAGTTTTTTCAGGGTACCAATAAGGGCAGTGAATGATCGAAGCAGACAGACTGGTTTCCGGCACATCGAAAGAGAGCGAAGATAAGCAGGATCGGGCGATTCGACCGGTCCGTCTGGCAGATTATACCGGTCAGGCTAAAGTCCGGGAACAGATGGAAATTTTTATAGAGGCTGCAAGGAATCGTGGCGATGCCTTAGATCATACCTTGATTTTTGGCCCGCCCGGATTGGGAAAAACAACATTGTCTTATATTCTGGCCCACGAAATGGGCAGTGATATTCGAACAACATCAGGGCCTGTATTGGAAAAAGCAGGTGATCTGGCGGCACTGTTAACGAATCTTGAGCCTAATGATGTTCTTTTTATCGATGAGATTCACCGTTTAAGCCCGGTGGTTGAAGAAGTTCTGTACCCGGCTATGGAAGATTATCAACTGGATATCATGATCGGGGAAGGGCCGGCTGCCCGTTCTATTAAACTGGATTTGCCGCCTTTTACGCTGGTAGGGGCGACGACCCGAGCAGGTTTGTTGACGTCACCCTTAAGAGATCGCTTCGGTATTGTACAACGATTGGAATTTTATAATGAGCAGGATTTAACTCATATTGTTAGGCGTTCGGCCGGTATCCTTGGCGTGACTATTGATGAACCAGGTGCATTGGAAGTGGCCAGACGTTCCAGAGGCACCCCAAGAATTGCTAACCGGCTATTACGTCGTGTCCGCGATTTTGCTGAAGTGAAAAGTAACGGGAATATCGACAAGTCCATAGCCGATAGTGGCCTGAATATGTTGGATGTGGATCACCGGGGATTTGACCAGATGGATCGTCAGTTGTTGTTAGCTATGATTGAACGGTTTGATGGCGGGCCGGTGGGTGTGGACAGTTTGGCAGCAGCCATTAGTGAGGAACGGGACACCATTGAGGATGTGTTGGAACCTTTCCTTATTCAGCAAGGGTATATGCAACGCACGCCCAGGGGCCGAATCGTTACCCAAAAGGCGTATGCTCATTTTGGTGTGAAAGTAGAGAAGTAAAAATACTGTTTTTTTGTTTGGGTGACGAGGGAAAGCATAGAGCTAGCCCTCGTGATGATTTACCGTAATTTGTTCAAGATAGTTTTTATATTAATAGGTTGCCTGCACATAGGGCAGGAAGGGGTTAAGTAGCAGTTACCCATAAGGTCATGGTAGCTCAGGTTGCTGAGTGATACATTGCGTCTTAACACATCTTCCAGTCTCCCTCTGATAGGGGTATTCAAGCTGTTTATATAGTCCCGTGCACACCCTTTGTGCATTACGTTGCTGGGACTGCACTCATGGACGCTAACAACATCGTTGGAGCGGGAGGTATCAATCTCTTCACAGCAGATAACACAGGGATAAATATGGGCAGAAGCCGCATCCTCCTGTTGAATGGCCGCAGCTCTGTTGGTGGATTTCAGGCCTGCCTGCCGGCGTGCTGAGTCAACACTTCCCGGAAACGTATCGACTAATAAACGTAAGAAATGAGCAGCACATTGAGTTTCATGAGTTAAAGCTCTACTCCCTTCATGATCATTCTTTACAATAAGACCTTTTTGATTAATTTGTCGCCATTTTCGTTGATCATTACTGAATCGTTGCGGCATCAAGGTCTTATTCATGGCAACAGGAGTAGGCGTTGACAGATCAACCCAAAGCTCTTTGTGGTTGATGGCCTGTTCATAAGGGGCGTCAAAATCGTGATTAATGCTTTTGAAATGTAGGCTGGTTTCCACAGAGTATTGTATTAACCAGGGTATTGCCGGATTTCGGCCGGATGCGGCAAATGACATGAGAAAATTCTGGGGAGTGTGTATGCCCTGAAGAATTCGAAACACGTCAACTGTCAGGTTGTCTGGATCCCGATCCATTAAAAGAAATAATTTATAAGATGGATCGATATTCTCGACGGGTATAGCTTTTCTCAACCTGTTGTGCTTTTGCATCGTATGTTCAATGCAGGTTTGGTAAGTAGGTGAGTCTGCCAGAATTGCCCGTACCTGCGGAAGAAAATCATGGGGTGCTTGCCAGCCCAGTGTGAATAAAGTATCCAGTAACCGGGTGCAGTACTGCGCTTTACTTCCTGTATGTTTTATGGTCTTTATGATGGTTGCTGAAATATCCTTATGGCCTGATAGCATGTGCATGACTTCAGAATTGGTAACGGCGAGATATGTTAGAATACTATAGTGCCATGAATCTCCGGTACTGGCTTGATCTTGCGAGTTGCCGCGAACAGACCAGATAGAGTTTATGATGGCTAATAGACTAGAGATTTTATCCCTTTCATCCCTTTCATCCCTTTTATCCTTTTGGAATCTTATTGAATCCAGCAACGGTAATGCAGACCAGGTTATTGTCTGTAAATCCGGTCCATTGCCTAAAAAATTTGCATGTTGTGATGGAGTAAAAACAGCCAATGGATTGATATGGTAATGCAATGGGCAGGAATGATCACCATGAAGTCCTCCATATAATGTCAGTAGTTGTCGTGTTAGTAAGTGCCTGGCTTCGTCTGTGTCCATTGCTGTTTTTTTAGGTGCGATTTCTATATTGGGATTTGCCCCTGCCTTAAGTACTGTCTGGAGGAGTAAAGGATGGCTTTGTTTTAGTGCCAGCGTAACAAGGGTTTCCCTTGCTCCTTCAACAAGAAAAACGGCTTCCGTCCATTCCGGATGAATATTGATGAGTCTTTCTACTGCGGAAAGGATTAAAGGTAAATTATGGATATTAAGAGAAGTTAATAATTTCAGAAATACCTGAAAGTGTTGATCATCGGGTGAGATGACCTTGGTTTTATCTTGTTTAATAAATAGTGCACAGGGATTAGAAAAATTTTCAATAGCCATCTTCTTATTGTTAATGAAAGAACTCCATGTCATCCATGCTATTATGACGCTATACGTGTCCTCGCAGGAATTAAATTGACTGCCTTTGATTACCTTATAAGAAATTTCATACGATAAATTAAGGGAGTTAAAGAGATCGCTGGGTATTGTATTCCAGTGTTTCATGAAATAAATAGTCAGGAGTTCGTGTTTAATTTGCTTTTCAAATCTTGAAGGTATTTTATTATCTACGAATAAATATTTAGCATTCATGCTCCATACTTTCTTTATTAATAAATCCATTGTGCTCGAGGAATAAGAATCCTGGCTGACTTCGCATAACAGACGATGGAAGTTTTTTTCTCGTATAAGACGGTACAAATAGTCAAGATCTTCTTCGCGCATATTATCGACTTTATGCTGTGTAGATTCTAATGAATTCCTAAGGGGTTTACTGTGTGGCTCATGACGTATTTTAGTTCGTGTGGTGATTTTATCCGGATTCAAGCCAGCAAGATGTTGCAAGTGTGGAGGCAAGATATCCTGACTGATATGTACTGGATTACCAGAATAATCGGTTTGTTTCCTTGGATGCTTTTTGGAGTGCGATGGTCTGCTTGAGTGAGTATCCAGCATCTTTCGAATTTCTGTTTCTTTTGGTTGTTCACAAAATAGATATAACTGAAGAGAACTTAAGTTTCTTTTTTCTGGTGTCTTCAGATGATGGGTTAAATCCTTGAGGGTGTTTACTATTTCATCTGAAGTCAAGCCGGGTTCCGGAAGATAAGCAAGGATTAAATTTACTGGTTCGGTATTAGTTATAATAGATTCTAACACGTCAACCCAGTGAACAGTTTCCGTCTCATCTTGTGGAATCAGATAAAGTTTTTCCATCCTTTGTTGGCAAGGCATAATGGCGGTGGGTGAATGGTTGCTTTTATATTGTTCTAATTGCAAAGCAGTAGCAATGCCGGTTAAAAAATAAAAATTTTCGTGTTCCTCGGTTTTATAAAATACCCTTGAAAGGAGTGGCCATGCTTTAGATCTTTGTAAGGTTTTTCCATCGATATAATATGTTCTATGTTTGGGCGAAGGAACAATAAAAGAAATTTCTGTATCCGTTTTCCAATGCGATGCAGCTTCTTTTGTTTCAGAATAATCCTGATATTCATCTACCCATTTTTTTAAGGTGTCTGAATTGTCAAAATCTATATTGATAATAGAAACTACGGTATCGTTTATTTTTACACAAAAAGCTGATGTGCAAAATAAACAAAGAATAAGAGGTAATGTGATGTTTGAAATAGAAAAATACAGGAATTGATAAAAATTGTTTCTATGTTTCATAATGAAATCTGTTTATTTTTTTAATAAAAATTTCCCCTTAGACTGATTTTTTAATGAAAGGTTCATAGAATCATATGAATCATATTTTTTCTTTACATCAATATATCTAATGCATAGAAAAACGCATGGTCGATTATTATTTTTAATAAAACCTGACTCAGGTGCTATAGTGTGAATGAATTTTATCTTATTAATTGTATTTGTTTTTTAGCCTGAGGTTAATATCGTATTCATCATCAGATTGTCTTGTTATATTTTGGATAAATAATTGTTTATAAAGTAAACAAATTACAAATGTCTGTCTTTTATCTCTTGAGGATATTGGCGAACAGCGATAAATCATGAAATAATACTCGTTTCTTCGGCGTGTTGTAACAAGGCGTTGTATATGTCTTTCTCCTCCTTTGTGTTGCCGGTGCGAATCTACTATGAAGATACTGATGCCGGTGGGGTTGTTTACCATGCTAACTATCTGCGTTTTATGGAGAGGGCACGAACAGAGCTTTTACGCTCTATGGGATACGGGCGCCAGAAAATGGTCACCGATCGCGGCTTGGTTCTTGTTGCCAGTAAAGTAACGTTGGCTTATCACAGACCGGCATTTTTAGACGATGAGCTGCAGGTGTTGACAGAGTTGAAATCGTCCGGGGTGGTAAGAATGGTATTTCATCAGAAAATTCTTCGGGACGGAATATGTCTTTGTGAAGGAACCGTTGTGTTGGGTTGTGTGGATATACAAGCCATGAAACCCGCCCGAATGCCCGCTGAGTTGATGACAATTTGCCAGCGGCTGAAAGAGTCAACAAGAGAATAGAGTATACGTGCTTGATCACGGTTTAATAACCCATATTCAACAGAATAGTGAGAGGCAGGCGTGACAGAAAATATGTCGTTATGGGCCATCATGAGCAATGCCAGCTGGATTGTTTTATCCGTTATGCTGATATTAATGATGGCCTCAGTGACTTCTTGGGTCATGATTGTGCAGCGGGGACTTTTGGTTCGTCGTTCTTACCGGCGCATGCATGCATTTGAAGACCGGTTCTGGTCCGGTATGGATTTGTCTCAGCTGTATCATGAGTTACAGGAAGAAAGCGATCCGGATAATGGCCTTGAGCAAGTATTTATGGCAGGTTTTCACGAATTTACCCGCATGTTGGGACAGGGAAATAGCATTGTGGAAGCGGATGCCATCATGGAAGGAACCCAGAGAGCCATGCGGGTTGCCATATCCCGGGAGCAGGAAAAACTGGAAACCCATCTGCCTTTTTTGGCCAGTGTCGGGTCTACCTGCCCTTATCTGGGATTGTTTGGAACGGTCGTGGGAATTATGCATTCCTTCCATGGGTTAGGTCAGGTTCAGCAAGCTACTCTGGCTTCTGTCGCTCCGGGTATTTCAGAGGCATTGACCACAACGGCCATTGGATTGGTTGCTGCCATACCGGCTGTAGTGGCTTATAACCGTTATTCTTCAAAGGTTGATAATTTGTTGTCCGCCTACGAAACCTTTGCTGATGAGTTTTCCAGTATTCTGCACCGGAAAGTACACAGTCGGTCAAAATAGGCAGGGAGATATGACGATGGTATGCTCCAGAAATACCCGGTCAAGAGGGCGGCGACGGCAGATGGCAGAAATCAATATGGTACCGTTTATCGATATCATGATGGTTTTACTGGTGGCTTTTATGGTCAGTGCGCCCATGCTGACTCAAGGTGTCAAAGTGGATTTGCCTAAAGTATCCAGCCAGCCCATGCCTGTGAAAGAGAGTCGTGAAACCCTCGTGCTGTCGGTGAACGCTCGTGGCGACTACTTTATCGATTTGGGTAGCCAGCGTGAAAACGCCCGGGGGCTGCCGGACATCGAAGAAAAAGTCAGTAAAGTGGTGGCAGCCCAACCAGATATCAAGGTATTGATCAAAGGTGACGAGGCGGTTAACTACGGTTCTGTCATTACGCTGATGGCGCACCTCCAGGGAGCAGGAGTAAAGAACGTTGGCCTGATTACTGAGCCTGTACAGGATATAAATCGTTAAGTCGATGGTTAGTATGTCCATAAAATAATGCATAGGAATTCATTGCAGGAAATGGTTTTTTATTGAGAGACGGCACAAATATAACGACCTGCAATACAAGGCAATGACAGGCTCAGAGATGTGGCATGACATGAATGGCACTGGAAGTAAACATGACAAAGGATAAAGAGCCTGATCAGAGAGCAGGCTTTAAGCCTGTATTCAGGCGATGGGAAACAGGATATACCGTTCCGGTATTGTTTTCGTTACTGCTACACGGTGGATTGCTGATGGGATTTAGTCTGTTTAGCCAAAGCAGTGATAATGAGCTGAAAGTAGCACCACCGCTGCACATTGAAGCGAGTTTGATAGAACAGGTTCCTGTCGTTGAACCGCAACACAATCAACAGGTAAAAGCAGCCCGGGAGCTTGAGTTTTCCCGCAAAAAAGCCGAGGAAAAAGCCTTAGTGCTTCAGAGGCAGGAAGCAGAAAAGAAAAAAGAGGCAGAAAGAAAAAAAATTGCGGAAGAAAAACGGAAAGAGTCGTTAGCCCGTGAACAGCGACAGCGTGAAATCAAAGCAAGAAAAGAGCAGGAGCGTCTCGAGGCCCAACAGCTGAAGGAGCAGAAAGCAAAAGAGAAGAGTGCAAGAGAAGCCGCATGGGCGAAAAAACTAGCAGAACAACAGGAAAAAGCCGCGGCAGGAGCAGCGGATAAGCAAGCTCAGGCGGTGGCTTATTACAGTGCTTTGCTTAATGGGTTGGTATCACAGCAATGGCACCGTCCGCCCTCTGCCCGGAAAAATATGGAAGCTTTAGTGCAAGTGAGCTTATCGCGATTTGGTGATATTCTTGCGCTGACACTGACGAAGAGCAGTGGAGATGAAGCGTTCGACCAGTCGGTTATCCGGGCAGTTAAGCAAGCTGCACCGTTTGTAGAGTTACGGAAGATGGATCGTACAGTATTTGATTTTGCCTTCCGCCAGTTTAATTTCCGCTTCAGGCCAGAGGACTTGGTGAAATGAAGAGATGTTGCAGGCAACTGTTTTTCTTGCTGTCTTGCTTTCTGTTAGTGCAGGTGGCTCAGGCAGCATTAACTATAGAGGTTACGAAAGGCAGCGACAGTGCTACTAAAATAGCCGTATCGCCGTTTGGCTGGCAGGGTAATACATTGCTGCCGGAGGATATGGCGGGAATTGTAGAAAATGACCTGCATTTGAGCGGTATGTTTACCCCGGTATCACGGAACAATATGCTAAGCCGTCCCGATGAGGAGCAGGAAGTGGTTTACCGGGACTGGGATATATTGGGCGCATCCTATCTGGTCACGGGGAGAATCACTAAAAAAGCCAATACTTATGCCCTGACTTACGAGCTGTACGATGTATTGAAACGCCGGAAAATTCTGTCCAGTACAGCAAGAGGAAATACCGCGCAATTACGGGCGCTGGCGCATCATGTGAGTGACGTTATTTACCAGAAAATTACCGGACTTAAGGGGGATTTCTCAACGCGTATCATGTACGTGACATCCAGGGAAATAACCCCAGCCCGCCAACAGGTGGACAACCGGGGAAAAACTATAAGGATTCCTGCTCAATATGAATACCGTTTGAATTATGCCGATGCAGATGGTGAGCAGGCTCGTGTCATTTTAACGTCTCCGGAACCCATTTTGTCTCCGGCTTGGTCGCCGGATGGGAAACAAGTTGCTTATGCTTCTTTCGAAACCGGCCGTTCTGCTATTTTTATACAGGATTTACTAACCGGTCACCGTGAGCAGGTTACGCATTTTCAAGGTCAGACCAGTTCTCCGGCATGGTCACCAGATGGTAAATCCTTGGCCATGGCTGTTTCTCGTATTGCGGACGGGAATCCTGATATTTATGTGATGGATATGGCTACTCGTCGGTTTAATCAGGTAACCCGTCATTATGCGATTGATACAGAACCGGCTTGGATGCCGGATGGTAAATCCCTTGTGTTTACTTCTAATCGGGGTGGTGGCGCACAGATTTACCAGCAGTTTCTGGAATGGCTGGCGGAAGGTAAAGTTCGCCCCGTAGCCGGTCGTTCTGCCCGTCGTCTCACTTTTGAAGGCCGGTTTAACGCCCGGGCTAAAGTCGTACCGGATGGAAGTGCCTTGGTTCTTGTCCATAAAGCGGAAAAAGGATCGACTTTCAGTATTGCCTTGCAGCCTCTTCAGGGAGCAAGACAGCAAATTCAGGTTCTGACTTTTTCTTCTATGGACGATGCGCCCAGTATTGGTCCTGGAGGACGGCGATTGATTTACTCTGTTCAGGGTAATGCAAAACGTGCCGGTGAGCTGGCTATTATGTCCATTGATGGTCGTGTAAAATCCAGACTCCCTGCAACAGAAGGCAGCGTGCGGGAACCAGCATGGGGACCCGCTGTCGATTTGCGCTGATTATTTATTTCTGTGTTTGCCTAGATGAGACTTATCAGAACATGCGCTGAATTAACCATGAGGTAAGGTTAATTGGTGCTATAAAGATGTTATGGTTTTTGATAGGGTGTCACTGATTTGTCATCAGTATGAAAACAGAGCGGATAAGGTTGTTGTACTGGTAACAGTCAAAGATTTTTTATGGTAGACGTCTTTTTACGGTAAAAGTCTTTATCGCAACGGCTGGTGGTTTATGTCAGCCAGTATGAGGAGTTTAATATGCAATTTACCAAGTTAGTACGGGTTGGGGCGTTAGCAGCAACAGCATTGTGGCTGGCTGGTTGTGCTTCAACAGGTACGGATACTGCAAAAGTTTCAGATGCAGCGGATAAGTCCACTGATAAAGTGATTGTTGAGAGTCGTTCAGTCGTGGATCCTGCTGTGCAGGCAATCATGGACAGTGGTGTAATCCAGCAGGCATCTGCCCATCAAATCCAAGCTATGCTGGATCAGGATACTTATCACTTCGGGTTCGACAGTTCCCGTTTGAGTGACAAAGACTATAAAGCTCTGGATGTACAGGCAGCTTATCTGAATTCTGCAACGGCTACAGGTCAGAAAATTATCATTGAAGGGCATACGGATAATCGTGGTACCCGCACCTACAACCTGGCACTGGGTGAGCGTCGAGCTAATGCAGTGAAAAATTATTTGGTAGCGAAAGGGGTTTCTGCAAACCGTATCGATGTCATTAGCTATGGGTATGAGAAACCGTTGGATTCTGCAAATAATACAGCCGCATGGGAAGCAAACCGTCGGGCAGTGATCGACATTCAATAAAGATGGGATACACGGAATGACAATAAGTCAATTATATAAAAAAATGGGACCATTCTGTGTACTGACCCTTTTTGCCGGCATTTTTGCCGGCTCTGCGGTGTGGGCAAAAGTACCGGTAGAAACCGCTCAATCTTCCGGGCAGTCGGGTTATGCTGGAAATAACGGTGTGTCCTATAATGCAACCGCTGATCTGCTGAACACGATTGAACAACTTAAGCAGGAAATGGGGCAGTTACGCGGTCTTGTGGAAGAGCAGGGATTTAAAATCCAGCAGTTGCAGCAGGAAGGTCGTGATCGCTATCTGGATCTGGATTCCCGGATTTCTCAATTAAATACGGGGACTTCAGGAAAAATATCTTCTCGCCCCAGCGGACAATTGGCAGTGGGAACCGATAAAACAAAATCGGTTACTGTGACACAGACAGCGGAAGAGCAGGGTGCTTATAAAGAAGCTTTTAGTCTGGTAGAAAATAAGCAGTTTGATAAAGCACTGGTATCATTGAAGCAATTTATTACTCAATACCCTAAAGGTCGTTACGCATCCAATGCATGGTACTGGATAGGTGAAGTACAGATGGCGCAGGGTGATTATAATGATGCTATTGAATCTTTTCAGGCAGTATTAAAGCGCTATCCGGACAGTTCTAAAGAAGCGGACGCCACCTATAAATTAGGGCGTTTGTATGATATATCTGGAAATCAAAGCCAAGCAAGGCAATATTTGCAATCTGTGGTGAAACAATTTCCTAATTCTGGTGCTGCACGTTTAGCGGATTCGTATCTTGATAGTATGGGAAACGAATAGCAGAAGATATTACGAAAGAGTTTTGAATAAAGCGTTGAAACAAAAGGAAACCGGAGATATTCTCCGGTTTCCTTTTGTTTAGGGTATGTACATGACTGGCAATACGTTACGTATCACTGAAATTTTTTACTCCCTTCAGGGAGAAACACGAACGATGGGTCGCCCGACTGTATTTGTTCGTCTGACCGGCTGTCCTCTGCGTTGTCGATGGTGTGATACGGAGTATGCTTTCCGGGGTGGAACACATAGGTCACTGGATGACATTGAAACTGAAGTTGCCCATTATAAACCGGCTTATGTCACGGTTACCGGAGGAGAGCCTCTGGCCCAGAAGGAATGTCTGCCTTTGTTGACTCGTCTGGCAGACCGTGGGTATGAGGTGTCATTAGAAACCAGTGGCGCTCTGGATATTTCCCGTGTGGATCGACGAATTATTAAAGTTGTGGATTTTAAGGCCCCGGGCTCAGGGGAAGTCAGTAAAAATAATTACGATAATGTGAAATACCTGAATCCGTTGGATCAGGTTAAATTCGTTATTGCTGACCGCGCGGATTATGAGTGGTCAGTAGAGATGTTAGTCCGGCATGAATTGGATAAACGGGTATCTGATGTTTTGTTTTCTCCGGTAAGTCCTGATCTGTCTCCTGAAAAGCTAGCCGGTTGGATATTAGAAGATCATCTTCCGGTTCGTTTTCAATTGCAGCTGCATCGTATTTTATGGGGTGAGAAAAGCGGTTGTTAACGGCTGTTGAACTGTTTTTTTTTACGTAAGAGATTTGCTATACCCATTATTTTGGGCAGATAGCAGCACTGATTTGTATAGAAATATGGAGTGGTATAAATGACAAAAAAAGCAGTAATCCTGCTTTCTGGCGGGCTGGATTCTTCTACCGTATTAGCGATGGCGAGAGATCAGGGGTACGAATGCCATACCGTTAGTTTCGATTACGGACAAAAACAGCGCTCCGAATTAAATGCATCAAAAAAAGTTTCTGAAGCTTTTGGAGCGGTTTCTCATAAAGTACTGAAACTGGGATTAAGGGATATTGGTGGCTCCGCCTTGACGGATGATGACATTGCCATTCCGGAGCAGCTGGACGATGGCATTCCTATTACTTATGTGCCTGCCAGAAACACCGTATTTTTATCGTTAGCTTTGGGTTTAGCAGAAGTGATTGGTGCCCGGGATATTTTTATAGGCGCCAACGTAGTCGATTATTCTGGTTATCCGGATTGTCGTCCTGCATTTCTGGATGCCTTTGAAACCATGGCTAACCTGGCAACTAAAGCCGGAGTGGAGGGTGATCACTTTCATATTCGGGCGCCTATATTATCTATGAGCAAGGCGGAAATTGTTGAAACAGGAGTACGGCTGGGTGTGGATTACAGCATGACTGTCTCCTGTTATCAGGCCGATCAGGACGGTAAAGCTTGCGGTGTGTGTGCCAGCTGCCGTTATCGTAAAAAAGGATTTGAAGAGGCCGGAATAAAAGATGTAACGCGATATCAGGATATGAACTGATAAGAAAACAGGGTATTTGATAGACGTTCATGAGTTTATAATAAAAAGAAAACAGGCATCAAGAGCGTCTTTCTTTAACGGTCGGTCATAGTTTGATCGAATTGTGTGGTTTTTATCTTTCTGTTTTTCCCCATTGAGTCCTTTTATGCGGAACAGCTTCTTCCTTTGTAATAAAAATAAGAAAATTAACAGGTTAGCTATTCCCTAACCTGTTCAAAATAAAGTATATTCTTATCAACTATAAGTAGTGATGCTTATCAGATTGCTTAAGTATTGCTCAAAAATAAATACATGTTCTGTTGTCATTGTATTCATTGTTTGTTTTTTGAACTCTTGAAAAAAGAGACGTATGTTTTTGTCAAAAAATAACGATTGAATAATTTTTCATCAAAGCTACAGAATGAAGAATGGGCGGTAGCGTGTTTTTTATTATGGATTAATGAGTTAGTACCCGCTTATTAATTTGTGATCCATTAATACTTAATATAATTAAAATAATAATGAAATATCTGATTACCGGCTGTGCAGGATTTATTGGCTTTTACACAGCCCGTCGTTTATGTGAAATGGGGCATGACGTCATAGGGTTGGATAATCTTAATACATATTACGATCCTAGACTGAAATATGCCCGACTGGATCAATTAAAGACTCATAATAATTTCCATTTTATAAAACTGGATCTAGCTCATCGGGAAGGTGTTGATTCGTTATTCAGAGAAGAGATGTTTGATCGGGTGATTCATTTGGGCGCACAAGCCGGGGTTCGTTACTCTTTAAAGAATCCTATGGCTTACGTCGACAGCAATCTGGTTGGGATGATGACTGTTCTGGAAGGATGTCGTCATTATGATATTGAGCACTTGGTGTATGCTTCGTCCAGTTCTGTATATGGCATGAACAGTAAAATGCCCTATTCTACCCGGGATGCTGTGGATCACCCGGTATCTCTTTATGCCGCCACCAAAAAATCCAATGAATTAATGGCACACAGTTATTCCCATTTGTACCAGATACCCACTACGGGTTTGCGTTTTTTTACGGTGAACGGACCTTGGGGAAGACCTGATATGGCGGCCTGGAAGTTTACAGAAGCTATCATGCAGGGAAAGGTCATCGACGTTTATAACAACGGCAATCTGTGTCGTGATTTTACTGATATTGACGATATTCTGGAAGGTATTATTCGTATTCAGGATGTGATTCCTCAGGGAATTAAGGGCTTTCAAAATGACGATCCGTCCCAAAGTTCCGCACCTTATCGAATCTATAATATAGGCAATAATAAACCGGTTAAATTATTGGATTTTATTCATGCCATTGAACAAGCCAGTGGTAAAAAAGCCAAAAAAAATTATCTGCCTATGCAGCCAGGAGATGTGTATGCCACCTGTGCAGACGTGGATGATTTAATGGAAGCCGTTGATTTTAAGCCCGTTGTATCTATTGACAAGACGATGCTGAAATTTGTGGATTGGTATAGAGATTGGATAAATTGATATCATGAAAGCTACATTTTGTTTAGATAAAAAAT
>NSIT01000022.1_pt1 | contig 28668 bp, 20 predicted proteins | sample 1450681 | NCBI WGS metagenome assembly NSIT01 (sample SAMN07455404, study PRJNA386592) | invertebrate metagenome | isolation source: Endozoicomonas-like sequences binned from scallop gill tissue | host: Pecten maximus | place: United Kingdom: Lyme Bay MPA | collected 2013-06-01
GTTTTTATATCTGTTTGTTTTTTATTGCTTATACTTTCTCTTTGCAACAGCAGATACAACTGCCCAACCTGCAGAAAATAGTGTCCAGATAAAGTTCCTTCCGACATCTAATCTTCACGAAAAACATATAGCCCATCTCATCAGCCAATCCGACAAAATCAAGAAAACCGGTGACTTGATAAAAAGCCGGTATCGTATTGATCACAAATTAACCATTATATTCGGAGGCAAAGAAGATCCTTTTTATGAAGGTGAGCACACAATCATGTGTTCCTACCAGTTTATTGCTGATACAGTCCGGCGCTTTAAAAAAATCGATTACGCTAAAACGGACATCCCCCCCTGAAGAAGCAGCCCTTGATGTCCTGGCGCACACACTATTGCATGAGTTTGGCCATGCCTTGATTAATATGAATCATATTCCCGTAGTTGTTAAGGAAGAAGATGCTGCGGATGGTTTTGCCACCTATCTTCTTATAGAGATATTACCAGGCGGCCTGAATACACTACTTACAGCGGCTGATATGTTTGAACTGGAAGGAGAGGATTTTGATACACTGTAGGATGCTGACTTCTGGGATGAGCACAGTTTGGATGAGCAACGATACTATACTTCACTTCAGTCTGTTATTTATACGGTAGTGCTCCGGACACCCATGAAGATTTAATGAACGATCTCGCTATCGATAAAGAGCGAAGATAACTGTGTATTGACGAATATGACATATCGTCACGTAGTTGGAATGAGCTTCTAAAACCATACAAAATGATTAAAACAAACCATAAGAAAACACTTTAACCTATTGATTTTACTTAATATTTCTTATAAAGAAACGCCAGATATACTGGCGTTTCTTTATAAGAGTAATAAAGCTATTATTCTTCAGCACTTATTTCAGGGTCGTCTGAAACCGGAGTGATTTCTTCACCCTCACTATCCATAGACTCTTCGATTTCCTGAACCCGAGCAATCCGGACCAGTTTCTCACCTTCAGAGACCCTGATCAAAGTGACCCCTTGCGTATTACGACCCAGCACAGAAATCTCATCCACCCGGGTACGAACCAGTGTTCCACGATCAGAAATCAACATCACTTCCTCGCCGGACTGAACCTGAACCGCACCGACAAGACTACCGTTTCGCTCTGTACACTGCATGGCAATCACTCCCTGCCCACCGCGACCGGTCAACCGGAAATCACTGACATTCGTCCGTTTGCCATATCCCCGCTCGCTGGCAGTAAGGATCTGAGCTCCTTCCTCAGGAATAATCAGAGCAATAACGTGCTGATTATCTTTCAGACGGATCCCCCTAACCCCTCTGGCTGTACGCCCCATGGCCCGAACATCTTTCTCTTCAAATTGAATAGCTTTACCGGCGCTGGATAACAACATTACCTGAGACTGCCCATGAGTAATCTGAGCACCAACCAAAGTATCTCCTTCATCCAGCCCAAGAGCAATCAACCCGCTACTGCGAGGACGTGAGAACTGTTCCAGAGGCGTTTTCTTAACCGTTCCATGAGCCGTTGCCATAAAGGCAAAGGATCCCGCACTGAATTCCTCGACTTTCAGCATAGCCGTAATACGCTCATCCTTTTCCAGCGGTAGGATGTTAACCATAGGCCTGCCTCGGGATGTCCGCCCGGCTTCAGGGATCTGATAAACTTTCAGCCAATAAACTTTACCCTTACTGGAAAAACAGAGTATCTGATTATGGGTATTAGCCACCAACATATGCTCTACATAATCTTCTTCTTTAACGGAGGCGGCAGATTTTCCACGGCCACCACGGCGCTGAGCCTGATAGGTATCCAAAGGAGTTGTCTTGGCATAACCGCCATGGGACAACGTCACCACCATATCCTCTTCATCAATCAGGTCTTCTTCCGTCAAATCACGACGTGATGCTGTAATTTCTGTTTTGCGCTCATCCCCGAATTCAGCTCTTACCTGCTCCAGCTCTTCTCTAATAACCGCTTTAAGGCGCTCAGGATCGGCCAGAATCAGAGCCAGCTCCGCAATTTTCTCCAGCAGCTCTTTATATTCACTGATCAGCTTTTCGTGTTCCAACCCCGTCAGACGATGCAGTTTCATTTCCAGTATCGCCTGAGCCTGAGCCGGTGAAAGATAATAAAGCCCGTCATGTAAGCCATACCGATCAGACAGATCATCCGGTCGACAAGCATCCGCTCCCGCCCGCTCAGACATTTTAAGGACATGTCCGGGATGCCAGCCCTTGCTGATTAAACCTTCACGGGCATCCGCCGCAGTTGGGGACTGCTTAATCAGCTGGATAACGGGATCGATATTAGACAGAGCAACAGCCAGTCCTTCTAGCAAATGCCCACGTTCACGTGCTTTTCTCAACTCATAAACAGTACGGCGGGTCACCACTTCACGACGGTGACGAATAAACGCTTCGAGCATTTGCTTCAGATTCAGCAACTGAGGACGGCCATCCACCAGCGCAACCATATTGATACCGAAGACGTTTTCCATTTGTGTCTGGGAATACAAATTATTGAGCACGACTTCAGCGTTTTCACCCCGACGCAACTCAATCACCATACGCATGCCGTCTTTGTCAGACTCATCGCGCAGTTCTGAAATCCCTTCAATTTTTTTGTGCCTAACCAGCTCAGCGATCTTTTCTATTAATCGCGCTTTATTTACCTGATAGGGCAATTCATGAACGATAATTGTACTTTTCTTTTTCTTTTCGTCTGTTTCTATTTCCGCACGGGCCCGGATATAAATACGCCCCCTGCCTGTACGATACGCATGTAAAATGCCGGCACGCCCATTAATAATGCCTGCTGTTGGAAAATCCGGTCCGGGTATAATAGTCATCAATTCATCAATATCGATAAACTCGTTATCCAGCAAAACCAGCGAACCATCAATAACTTCTGTCAGGTTGTGAGGAGGAATATTAGTGGCCATTCCCACGGCAATCCCTGCCGAGCCGTTAACCAGCAGGTTAGGGATACGGGTAGGAAGAACGGCCGGAATCTGTTCTGTACCGTCATAGTTAGGAACATAGTCCACTGTTTCCTTGTCAAGATCAGACAACAACTGATGGGCCATCTTGTCCATGCGAATCTCGGTATAACGCATGGCAGCCGCAGAATCGCCATCAATGGAACCAAAATTCCCCTGACCGTCCACCAAGGTGTACCGTAAAGAGAAATCCTGAGCCATCCGGACAATGGTTTCATAAACGGCAGAATCGCCATGAGGATGGTATTTACCAATGACGTCCCCTACGATACGAGCGGATTTTTTATAGGGCTTGTTCCAGTCATTACTCAGTTCATTCATGGCAAACAGAACCCGACGGTGAACCGGCTTCAGGCCATCACGGACATCCGGCAGTGCCCGTCCAACAATTACGCTCATGGCATAATCCAGATAGGACTGCTTGAGCTCGTCTTCTATGTTTACGGGGAGAATTTCTTTGGCAATATCAGTCATGGAAAACCAGTCGTCCTTTTTGCTTGTACCCAACAGACATCAGTCAGCATGATTTTCATGTCTGAAACCATAAACGCCTCATATAATAAGCATTTTTCAACTGCATGCCAGACGTATGTTCTGGTAAAAGCTTTCTGTTTTCAGTCAATGGCGCAGTTTTTCTACCAACAGTAATAAGAAAAAGCGGCTACTACAGAAAACATTACTTATGTTTATCATCTGTATACCTGTTTCTGCGATAGAAAAAAGAGCTCAAAATACTGCAGCTCTTAACGTTACATTGGCACTGGCTATAACAACTCAGAATTCAGTATTTATTCGTTCTGACCGCTAAAAGCCAATATCTTTTAAAAGATCAAGAATACCACAATTGATGAACGGACTGCGAGCTATAGATACGATTATTGGTGGTAATTTAATCCAGCTGATTCAAGAAGGCATATCCTCCAATCCTCAACCAGCCATTGAACCCCAGGCATCAAATAACAGCTTTGCTCCCGACAACCATAAAACCCATAACCAAAGGCATAAATCTTGTTGCCCTGTATCACCCAGCAAATAATCGCAAGAACCCCATAGCACCTTCCATCGGGCAACAACATTGAGGAAAAACAATAGATTAACGCTAAAAGCTATATTTTCCGTATCCATAAAAAAACCGGCTTCCACCGGTTTACCTATTCAGACCTGCCGCCACTAGCACTTTATCAATCCTGTGCATTGAGTACGCTACCACTAATATCTTTGCTGTCATACCCCATCAGATACAAGTACAGAGGCATAATACCTATTGGCATCAACAAGCTTTCCGGCACTTCTCCAGGATAGGTAGAACGCCTAAGTGTCGTATTCACTTTTCCGGGATTAATGCAATTAAAGCGAACACTACTGATGCCCTCTTCTTCTTCTGAAAAAGTCTGCATTAACACTTCAACCGCTTTTTTTGATACCCCATAGGCACCGGAAAAAGCCTGTCCGATGTGCTGACTATCTGTTGTAAACACCACTGAAGAGCCGTCACTTTCCCTTAATAAGGGCAATAATTCACGGGTCATCATAAACGCAGCATTCAAGTTTACCTGAAAAGTTTTCAGCCAACAGGCGGTATCTGTCTGCACCAAAGGCCTTAACTCATCCATAACGGCGGCGTTATGCAATAAGCCATCCAACCGACCAAATTCCTGAGCCAACGTATCCACCAGTTGCCGGTATTTAGTATCACTGGCACTTAACAAATCCATAGGATAGATAGCTGCCTGAGGCCACTGTTTTTTTTCTATTTCATCGTAGACCGATTCCAGCGAAGAAAGGGTGCGCCCTAACAAAATCACCGTGGCACCATATTGGGCAAAAGACAGCGCGGCATCACGACCAATACCCGTTCCTGCGCCAGTTACCAGGATAATACGACCTTTTAATAGCTCACGTTGGGCATCATAAGAAAACATGGCACGATCCTTATTGACTTCTTACTATTATAATGGGTTATCGATCAATCAATTAAGTGCTTTATCTAATGTCAGGTCAGTTTTTATCATCTTTACAGAATTTTTATCACCCAAGCAGATGTGATATCGACGGCTCAAAGCAACCACTGCTGATGTTCAAACCATCCCAATAAATCATCACTGGAGTTTAGATAATAATCAGCTTCCCATATCGACGGATTTTCCCCTTCCGGAATGTAGCCATACAGTGCCGCCATGGTTTTCATTCCCGCCCTCCGTCCGGCCTCAATATCACGGCTGTGATCGCCAATATAAAGCGCGCTCTCAGTGGAACAACCCACCTGACGGCATGCCAGTAATAAAGACTCAGGGTCTGGTTTGCTATGGGTCACATCTTCCGGACAAACCAGAGTCTGACAGATATCCGACAATCCGGACTGAGCGATCAGCGGTTTGGCTAAATCCTTCGGTTTATTCGTCACAACCCCCCAGGGTATATGGCGTGTTTCCAATGTCCTCAATACCCTGTCCAGCCCCTTATAAATCTGCGCAGGTTGTGGCCGCTCGTAATTATTAACTAACTCCTGATAAGCATCAATCAATCTCTGTCGCCACAATGCGGCATCCGGTGAATTCGGATGAATACCGAGGGATTTCAAGACCAAAGCCAGTGCCCCCGCTGAAACGTATTGCCGTATCATTTCAGCAGGAAGCGGCTTGAGATGACAACGGGCACGCAGACTGTTGACAACAACGATAAAATCCGGTGCCGTATCCATCAATGTTCCGTCAAGATCGAAAAATACGGCTTCGAGTGGCCTGACACGGGTATCAAGAGGCAAAGTATCAACGGTCATAATATTCCTTTTACTGATCACACAATTTTGTATTTTTCAGGCCAGCCATTAATTTACTGCTTATTTTTCCATTACCGGGATCCGTAAACCAGATAATTAACCTGCGTATCCTGAGAATTAAGCCGGTACACCTTTGTAAACGGGTTATACGTCATGCCCGTAATGTCTTCTGTGACAAGCCCGGAATCCCGCATCCACTGACACAGTTCATGGGGACGAATAAATTTATTGTGCTCATGAGTTCCTTTTGGTAGGAGACGCAAGATATATTCCGCACCGGCAATAGCAAACAACCATGATTTTGGGGTCCGGTTGATAGTAGCGAAAAAGACGTGCCCCCCGGGTTTCAGCACTTGATAACAGGCAGCGACAACAGAAGCTGGTGATGGCACGTGCTCCAGCATTTCAAGACACGTCACTGCATCAAAGGTTGCCGGTTGCTCCTCCGCCAGTTGCTCTATTGTGATCTGACGATAATTCACATCCACTTCACTTTCCAGCGCATGCAGACGTGCCACTCCCAGAGGTGCCTCCCCCATATCGATGCCCGTCACTGCTGCTCCCCGCAATGCCATAGACTCACTGAGAATCCCTCCCCCACACCCCACATCCAGGACTTTTTTACCCGCTAAACCTATCCTCTCATCGATGTAGTTGAGACGGAGCGGATTAATTTCATGCAGTGGCCGAAATTCACTTTCTGTATCCCACCAGCGATGCGCCAGCGCCTCAAACTTGGCAATTTCATCGGGATCAACATTATTATTTGATAAGGGCATGGGTATCTCACAATCCAGATATTCAGACAGAATCCAACGGATGACAAATCCAGAGTATACCGTTTGTCTTCATGCAGTTCAGTAATCTTGACGAATACAATATTCCAATACATCAATAAGATAAAAAAACAACTTATAACCATTCCGGGGCATCTGCACCACGATAACTCAAGCCATGAGACCAGTGATCAGGCGTTTCACTGTAATGTACGGCAGGCGCAGGACGAAGCATTGTCCCAATTTTCCCCTCTATTTTCATCAATTCGGGTTTTATCGTGGGTAAATTATCAGGCATCTTGTCCAAGACGCCCAGATCCATAGCCCACATCGCGGTGCGGCACAAAGAGGCTTCAATCAGATAAGATCCTCCTTCAGAGGCTCTTCGCTTGAGTGCCTGCAAAATAGCGGGCACAGCCAGCAACCCCGTCATATTATCGCAAAGAAAGCCACCCACCGGATACACGGGGTGATCAAGGCTTCCCTCTATGGATGAAATACCAGTCATAGGGATTGCCAGTGGATCAAAGCATCCGCGGTCTGCCCACGGCATACCATCAAAAGCTATCCCATGAATCTTCACATAGATAAGCCCTTTATGATGCCTGACCAGACATTCAGGGACAAAGTTATCCTGCGCTGTAGTACCCGCTGTTCGGTAATTTTCAATAAATACATCCGCTTCCCGGGCTAACCTGCTGAAAACCTTTGCATCTTTCTCACACTGCAGATCAATAGCGGCCTGACGAACACCATGAGCTGCCTGCAAGTAAACATGCTCATGCCAGAATTCCTTCGGGTTAGATACCTGTAATCCGTCAGCACCTTGCCCTGCCAATGCACGGGTTACTATTGGCCCGGCAATTTCATGGGTATTACCAAGCACCTTGATACCACTTAAAGGTTGCGTGGGATTGTCGGCCCAAGGAATCGGCTCACTTTCAGCTATCTTGGTAATTCTCACCACAGGAACCTGAGACAACGCTCTGCCGGCTTCTGTGGCAGACCATTCTTCTTTTGTTCTCACATAGCTCCCCACCAACCCCTGCCGGTTACAAGCTTCCTGAAGCGCTTCTGCTTCCCATAACCGAATAGCTCCTGAAACAGCATCATGAGTTGCCGGCACGCTCAAAAATTCACTCCACTTTCTTTCCATATGAGGATAGAAGCCGGCAGGCGCAAACAGCCGGTGATCTTTTGTAGGATAAAACTGCAGAGCGTAAGGGCAATCGTATTGCCCGGGCACAAACACAAAAGGAAGATGATAGGACATACCATTTAGTGAGCTATAAGGAGAATCTGCGACCATATGGGCTGCCTGAACCAAATCCACACAAACATTCTGACTTGTCCCTGTGCGTTCATGCCAGATACCGGCTATCCCCAACGCTGCGGCAGCGGCAGGAATGCCATAAATGGCACCAAATCTCAAGCGGGTTGGCAATACCGGATCACACCCTTCAAAACGCAATGACCTAAAGGCATCTTCTGCAGGATTCATTCCCACAATACGACAAAAATCCTTAAGTGAATCACTGATATTAAACGCACTCATTAACGATTCCTTACTACCTTTACGACAAGCTGACCTAATATACCCAACTCACTCTAAGGCAGGCGCCCTGTTTTACATAAAAAAAAACAAAAACTCTCATTCTTTCCGGTATTTATAAGCTCTTTCTATGAAAAAGGCTAAACAGACATAAAATGAGTAGGCATAAAAAAGATAGCAAAAATACCTATTTAAAAATTGATCGGCATACAACATGCTCTCATCCTGTTATCAGTTTTACTGAACCTACCTATAAATTATTCAGGACACCTGATACAAAACACCAATACGGAATTTATTATGTCTTTTGCTATTTTTGCCAACCTCCTGGTCATGGCCGGGCTCATCATGCTGCTGTATTACCTGCAGAAACGAAACTCGTCGTTTACTCTGCGTGTATTTACTGCCCTGAGCACAGGCATTTTGTTTGGTGGTTGTTTGCAGTTCATCTATAGCACAGGCTCTGACACCATATCTCATTCCTCTCAATGGTTTTCCATTATTGGCAAAGGCTATGTAAGATGTCTAAAAATGATTGTCGTACCACTGGTAATGGTTTCTGTTATATCTTCCATCCTGAAGTTAAAACAGGCTACCTCCCTGGGGCGTATCAGCAGCTGGGTTCTGGGGCTTCTTATGCTGACAGTCTCAATTGCAGCTGTCATCGGGATTATGGCTGCTCTGGGGTTTGGGCTGAATGCTGAAACCATTACCACAGGAAGCAAGGAGATCTCACGGGGACAGGACCTGGCCAATACAGCAGCAAACATGAATGGCCTGTCCATCCCTGACATGCTCACCACGCTCATTCCCTATAACCCTTTTCTGGATATGACCGGCGCAAGGCCCACATCTATTATTGGTGTCGTGATTTTCTCTGTTTTTGTCGGCATCGCCTCACTGGGACTGGGTCAGCAAAATCCGGAAATTACCGCCCGATTTGAGCGCGGTATTGAAGTTGCGCATGCTGTTGTTATGAGGATCGTAAAGCTGGTCTTACAATTGACTCCTTTTGGAATCCTGGCACTGATTACTAATGTCGTTGCCACCAGTAATATTCATGACATCCTGCAACTCATCCGTTTTATTGCTGCTTCTTATACAGCCTTGATCAGTGTTTTTGCTGTTCACCTTATTTTAGTCATGATCGCCGGCGGATCTCCCATCCGGTTTATTAAAAAAATATGGCCGGTCTTGACGTTTGCTTTTTCCTCCCGCAGCAGTGCCGGCACAATGCCCCTGTCAATCCAGACTCTGACACAAAAGCTGGGCGTTTCCGAAAGCATCGCTAATTTTGCCGTATCTTTTGGAACTACTATAGGGCAAAACGGTTGTGCCGGCATTTACCCTGCCATGCTGGCGGTTATGATCGCCCCAACGGTTGGCATCGACCCGACCAGTCTGAGCTTTATCGGAACACTGGTCATTACGGTAGCGATAGGATCGTTCGGTGTCGCCGGCGTCGGAGGAGGAGCCACCTTTGCTGCATTGATTGTCCTTTCCGCACTTGGCCTTCCCGTCGAGCTGGCGGGCCTGCTGATTTCCATAGAACCTTTGATAGATATGGGAAGAACGGCTATTAATGTTAGTGGAGCCATGACCGTAGGCTTCGTCAGCGGCAAGGCTATGGGACAAGTAGATATGGCCATTTTTAACAGAGATGAAAGCCCCGAACTCAATTCAGGCATAATTTCCTGATGTTTTCTTGTCGACACAAAATCATGTAATAAAACCAACCATAATTTCCGGAGCCCATAATAATGTCACCATTATTATCAGTGTCCATCACCACAGGTATTTTCTCTGGCATCTGGGTCTGGATGGCAGATAGCCTGAGTTTACTGTCCTGGGCCGGGTTCCTGGGTTGCACGGGATATTTTGCCTCAAAAGGTGATATAAAATCCTTAATCCAGACAATCTCTGCCAATTTGGCCGGCGTTGGCTGGGCCATAGTCATCGCCAGCAGCGCTTCTTTTATTTCAGGTACTATGGGCAATTATCTTATGGTCACGTTAGTTGCCTTTCTTATGTGTATACAAGCCAGATATCCGTTATTGTCTTATATTCCCGGAACATTCATCGGAGCCTGCTCCACTTTTGCTGCCGATGGACAATGGCAACCCGTGATTCCCTCGTTAATTCTCGGCGCTGTCATTGGTTTTCTTATGAAACAATCAGGCCGCTGGCTACACTATTCCACCTCTAGATAAACAATATTACACTTCTGAGAAGTCATCCGATGACTTTGGCCCTCTCCCCAAAAAAACATCAAAGTTAACAACGCCCCATAAAAATGAATAAAAATTCATAATAAAGAATATTATAAAAAAACAAACAATCTGTATAGAAATACTCAACTAAAGACCACGACAAAACAGAATCTTAAAGATTTTATTGATTCTATCTTTTTTGATCGTTTCCTGTTAAAATATTAGTCATTATTTATGCATAATTAGTCATAACTCTCTTTTTATGCGGCAAGCGCGTTAAGAATCCATGGGTACCATGGGTTTGAAAATGACAGGTATTGTCCATGCAGTCGAACTCCACAACAAAAACACTTTTTGCTCCTACAACGTTTTTCACTTTTCTGATCCCATCCCTGATTGGATTATTATTATTTGCCACACCGGTACGTTATCAGGACAATTTATCTATTCCAGTCGCTGCCCTTGCCAGTGCTATGCAATCGTTATTAGATAATTATTTACCCGCTATCGTGACATGTATTGTACTGATCACAGGCTCATTAACACTTCTGGTAAAATTTACCCAACCTGGCCTGATTCGGAAAAACACCTTCTTTTATAACCTGTTTAATACCACTCATCCGTGGTGTGCTGCACGCCTGCTGGGAGCTGCTTTCATCATCAGCAGTTATTTCCAGATAGGCCCTCAGGCCATCTGGTCAGAATCAACGGGCGGCATGGTACTTTATGACCTGTTGCCGGTTTTATTCTGTGTTTTTATTTTTGCGGGATTACTCCTGCCTTTTCTTATGAGCTTTGGTTTACTGGAACTGATCGGCACATTCCTTACCCGAATCATGCGTCCTCTATTTGGACTTCCCGGACGCTCTGCAGTCAATTGCATCACTTCATGGCTCGGCGATGGCAGTGTCGGAATCCTGATGACCTGCAAACAGTATGAATCCCGCCATTACACCCAGAAAGAAGCAGCGATTATCGGCACCACCTTTTCCAGCGTTTCCATTACCTTTTCCCTGATTGTCCTTTCTCAGGTTAAGCTGCAACATTTATTCGTACCTTTTTTCCTGACCGTCTGTCTGGCAGGAATAGTTGCAGCTATTATTGTTCCCCGGCTCCCTCCTTTATCCCGCAAGAAAAACCACCTGATTAACGGGCAATCACCGGCCCGGGAAGAAGATATTCCGGAAGGGCATAACAGCTTGTCATGGGGACTGCATCGCGCTCTGGAAAAAGCCGCTAACATCAATATCATCCAGCACGTTATCCAGGATGGACTAAAAAATGCCATTGATATGGTTTTTGGCGTATTGCCCGTTGTTATGTGCATCGGCACGATCGGTCTTATCGTGGCTGAATACACCCCGGTCTTTGATTATCTGGGTATGCCGTTCGTACCATTACTGGAATTACTACATATTCCTGAAGCCACCAAAGCATCCACAACTATGGTCGTGGGATTTGCCGATATGTTTGTTCCTTCCATACTGGCTGCCTCTATTGAAAGCGAGCTTACCCGATTTGTTATCGCCGCGTTGTCTTTGACCCAATTGATTTATCTGTCTGAAGTGGGAGCCCTGCTTTTAGGCAGCAAGATCCCGGTGACTCTCTGGGAGCTGTTTGTCATTTTTATTCTCAGAACGCTGGTGACCTTACCGGTCATTGCTGCGATAGCTCATCTTATTTTTTGAAGCGAACTTGTCTCTGACACTCTTTCTAGTGAAGCCTGTTTTTTTACAAGCTATAAAACAGGCTGACTCTTCTGAAAAATCTCTGCATAACTGCATCCAGATGCAAATTTTCACAACATCCAAAAATGCTGTAAATAAGTAGACTATTTACAAAAAGTGCTTCCTTATTTTGCTTCCTATTGCCCTGACCCAGAGGTCTCAACCGATATATCTTCCCTGATAGACTCCATAAACTGTATGGTCAGCCGAACTTGTGATGACCGGTACTGGGACCCGGAAAAATGCAAACGAAAGTGAGCATGACCCCGTTTTTTCCCTATATCCAGCTTATAAACCAACACTTTTTCCTGTGACACACAGAATTGATTTACCCCTATAATACCCAAATAAATACGATCCTCTGGCATGTCAAACAACCGATAGCGGTAAATTCCTGCTGTCTTCCAAATGAAATTATCGGGCAACACTAATATGGGTCAACCTGCCAAGTATTCAGTTTTTTTTGCGTTCACTGCATGAAAATACAAAATAGCCGAATTATGATCCTCGCCGTGACTGATCGTAATGTTAAGCTTCACTGCTGATGCGAATGAAGCACAACACCCTTATCAGTAAGCTGACCATAATCTGATGCTTACTCATACCGTTTTATCCCCATAAAAGGAAAACCATTTTGTAAAATAATCCAAAATAATTACAGGCACATTTTAATCTGAAATAAAGATATAAATTATTAAAAATCGCTAAAACGAAGCACTTGTCAGAATATAAATGTATTTAATTTAGTTATATAAAAACACTATTGACTCCTTTGTTGCTATAAAGATATTTTTCAAAAAAATGAACATTTCGATTTATGAATACCATTTTCCTACCATATCCAGTCACAGGAAAATCAATTCATTCTTTCTTTAGGTGAGTGGGATTGTAAGCAGCCATTAATTATGAAAATAAAAGTATCCCGTTACTTTTTAGCCGATACTATTGCCTTGATGATTTTTACTTTCATTTCCGGTATAAGCATTGAAGTTGGTATTGCCGGCTTTACCATTCGGCAGTCCCTAATATCCCGCCTGTTATGTGTGCCGGTCAATCTGGGCACTGCCAGACCCTATGGAATGTACCGCGATGCCATTCAACATGTTACAGAAAAATTACTGCCATCAACCCTGCAGGGAACTTTATCCGATATCATTGCTTACGTCAGCTTTCAATTGCCCTTATATATTGTCATCCTTCTGTTCGCTGGGTTGTCCTGGAAAGAAATAGGGATTGCCTCCGTCAGTCAGGTAACCGCTCTTATTATTCTGGGTCGTCCTTATGGGCTATGGCTGGAATTTTGCCGAAAGAAAATTATTTATTCCGTATGACGGGGTATACCAGCTCATTGATTGAAATAACCCTGTGCCGAGTAAATTCTCCACCGTTATTCAGGGTTATTGTTTTGGCTACGGGAACTCGTTTCATCAGTTCGATCATTTTATTCACCACTGTTTCAGCCTTTTTGTCACTGACTTTTCCCTATCAGGGTTAAACGACCTTTTCGATCCACAAGAGTCGCCAGGTGGGCGTTTTTTCCATAAACCGTATCTCCTGCCCAGTCTCCCAGACGGCTCCATTTTCCAACAACCTTAGGACGTTCCGTTATATCTTTGCGATCAGGAATCAGTGACCGGCCAGCTCTACGCTTGCCTCCTTTCCAAAGGGTTTTACGAAAGCGTGGCAGCAGTTCGTGAATGTGTCCTTCAGCTACGCTGTCTTCCTCTATTATCCGGTAATGGTGGCATGACTGATGGCCTTTTCAGGTATCTCAATTTTCATCTGGCCACTGATATTTTCTGGTGACCCACCAAGTAACAGGCCTTTCTTGATAATGTTACGATGTTGGGCATTTGCTTTTTTTCTCTTTCCAGCATTGATTTTTCGTTCTGTTTTACGTTTTTCCGCAGCTTCCGGGAATAAACAATGGGATCAGAGTTACTCCTTAATTCTCGGCTAACCGTGCTCTTGCTTACTCCCAGCGTAACGACAATAGCTGTTTGAGAAAAATCGTTTTGCAATAAAGCCTGAAACGGGTGGCGTTTGTCTTGAGTCAGCTGTTTGTAGTGTTTGGTTTGAGTGTTCATTCCAGACTTCCATTTCAGAGTGTGACAACTTAGAAATCTACCGACAGCTGCCCCACATATCAAATTTCAGCCTGTTGCACTTATTGTGTTACTCCAGCACAAGGCAGCGGATGATGTCTATTTTAAACAGACAGCTTGAGGCCTGAATAATAAATCTGAATCAGAGCTTAAAATCCCGCTCACTCAGGTTGTTTGATGGACAGGATCCACTTAAGTGCTATATTTTCATTGCTGTTATTTACTATATTGTTTTTTTGTTAGCCTAAATCTTTCTCAAGAGCACATAAATGAAATCGAAATTTAGTTTTTGTTTGTTTTTTTACTCCTTGTTTTTTTACTCCTTGTTTTTTTCAAGAGTGTATGCTGGTTTTTATGAAGTTCTATGCACTGGTAAGTTGCCAGATGGCTACCCAGAAAAAGGAGAAAAAGGAAGTTATGGGTAAGAAACTTGGATAAACTTTGGCATGTATTTTACGCCATCAAAATTATGGATGAAGAATGTGGCAGAAAATGAAACAATAAAAAATTGCAAGAAGGGTTTAGATCCCATGGCTGGTAATGGTTGGCTGAGTTATTTTTTTGAAAAAGAGTATGGTATTAACATTAAAGCATCAGATGACTACAGCTTTCATACACGAGATAGTGATAGTGATAGTGATAAGAAAACCTCAGCAATTTGATAAAATGTTTACTGTTGAAAAGAAAGATGCGGTAGCAGCAGTAAAAGAAAATATTGATGCTGATTTTTTAGTTTTATCATGGCCCGTAATGCCCTCTCATAATAAGGAAAACCGTGATGTTGCTCTTGAAACACTCAAAGCATGGGATTCGAGAGGTCCCGTTTTACACATAGGGGAAATTTTCTGTGGTGGTTGTACAGGTAGTGAAGGTTTTCTTAACCTGCTACAGGAAAAATATACTGATGTCGAGATTGATGGATATCAGTCAATCTTGAATATGAATGACTCCGTCATAATTCATATACCAAAGCAAACAAAACTGCCATCGAAACCGTTGTTGACCGACCGTACGGACTAGAATTCAACACACCAACACTTTCAGGAATGGCCAAGAATCTGGGATCGGCTACAGCCTTTATTAGTATGGTAATAGTGCTTGTCGTCTGGATTTCTATCGGACTGTTCTGAACGAGCCTTTTCTGTCATTCTGAGTCTAACAACAGTTATATTCAAGACAGTTAATAGAAAAAACATCATGTTTTTTTCAGCGGCTCCTCCTGTTTATTTGTTAAGTTTGTTTTCCCATGATACCCAATCAAGTGATAACAAAAATTACTCTGATATTATGTGCCTCACTGTTTATTGTCGGCACAGGAAATTTATCCTTTTTCACAGCGATTATCGACACCTATGGCAGCACAGGCAACAGTCTTTTTATGCTGTCATTAGCTGCTTTTTTATTTGGAACGATCGTACTTTTATCAGGTTTACTGAACCTGATTCTTCCGGCGCGAATTGTTATAACCCTGTTTCTTCTAATATCAGCAGCTTCCAGCTACTTTATGGATACCTTCAGCACCATTATTGATGAAGGTATGATTGTTAACATTACCCAAACTGATATGGCAGAAAGCTCTGATCTGATCAGCTCTGCTTTTTTATTACGAATACTGCTACTGTTTGCTTTACCATGTACTTTCGTGTGGTTTTTTTCCCTGAAAAAAACGCCTCACCTGCGGAGTTTCCTGTCAGCTTTAACCACCGCCATTCTGGGTCTGCTCATCATTGCGGCCTCAGCCCTCCCATTTACTGACAAATATACTGTCTTCTTTCGTGAATATAAAGCCATTCGCTACCATGCCAATCCTGTATACCCCATTTACGCGGCAGCCCAATTGGCAATTGATACCTTTTCAACGCCCGTTTCAGAAGAGTTCATCACAGTAGCCCGCCATGTAACAAAACAACATAACCTGGGCAAGCCCAGACTTCTGATTTTTGTGGTAGGCGAAACCGTCCGTGCGGCTAACTTTTCCCTAAACGGATACAGCGATAATAACACCACTCCCCAGTTGTCACAGGAAACGAACCTGATCAATTATTCCAAAATTCAGGCGTGTGGAACGGCCACGGCCACTTCGGTTCCCTGCATGTTTTCCTTCTCAAACCGTGAACAATTTAACCGGGCAAAAGCTCCTTATACGGAAAATGTGCTCGATGTGCTACAGCGGGCTGACGTCAATGTATTATGGAGGGATAATAACTCCAGCTCCAAAGGCGTTGCCGACCGCCTGCCCTATGAAGATTTCACCCTGCCGGAAAATAACCCCGTCTGTGATATAGAAACCCGTGATATCGGCATGCTATCGGGGCTTCAGGATTACGTCGATCATCATTCGGGGGATACCATTATTGTTCTGCATCAAAAGGGCAGTCACGGACCGGCTTATCATAAGCGTTACCCCAAGGAATTTGAAAAGTTCACTCCTGTCTGTTATTCCTCTGACTTGTCTACCTGTACATCAAAAGAGATCATCAACGCCTACGATAACAGCGTTCTTTACACAGACTACTTTCTTTCACAAGTGATTCGTTTTCTGGAAAATAATAGCTCGCCTTATCAGACTTCCATGTTATATGTCAGTGATCACGGAGAATCATTGGGGGAAAAAGGCATTTACCTGCACGGAGCGCCTTACATGATTGCACCGGATATGCAGAAGCATGTACCGCTGGTTTTCTGGAGTGACCCAAGTAGTAACATTGACTATAAAAATTCACTGAAACTGAAAGATCAGCCTAACTCTCATGACGCCATTACGCTGACATTACTCCAGATTTTTAGTATTGAATCCGATGTGTACGATAAATTAAAGGGGATAAAGTCACTGATCCATATAAGAAAACAATAACAGAATCAGATATCAGGGTGTATTAACGAACAAAACACCCTGATTCTTTTTTAGATAGCCTGTTGTACGATGGTTTTTTCAGAAAACAGAGTTCTGAATCCCTGCATATAAAGTCCGTAAGGACGTGCCAATAAAATAAAACTACCCACTTGACCAATGCAGGCAGATAGAACCTGTTCAGCTGATGCGCCGGTGCTTATCACCAACATACTGTATGCCGGTATCTGAAAAGTAACGTAAGCCAACATATCCAGCAGAGCCAGTCTTACAGTGCCCCCTTTATGAGCCCTGCCCTTTTTCATAATCCAGTTTCGATAAAGTCCGTAAGGGCGGCCAAGAATCATATTGACCGGAATACTTAACAAGCGTGACTGCAACGACTGAGCAAAACTCAATCCAGCAATCAGTAACTCAATGGCCATACCGGTAAAAAAAGAAAAGGTAATCAGCGAAAACATATCCGCCAACGTATCGCGTTTCAACAACATACGACAAAGCCTGATGAAAATGGCCGGAGCTTTTTTATGACAAAATAAAAAGCTGAGGCAGCAGAAACAGAATAAAATGCCAAGGAAATCATTTATGAGACGGAAAAATAACGGAATACGGGATGTTTTTCAATAGTACTTTTTATTGTATTTTTTAAACTTTTTAATAAAAAAAACTAAACTTAATTATTTATGCATTTATTTAGAATACAGATAACAATTTAAATTAGTGTTCTATCCTGTCATGTTATGTTAGAAACCGTAACAGGATAGTTTATCCCTTGTTTTATAAGGGTTGACAGGCATCTTTCAGCCATTGCCTATCCGGCTCATCCAGATAAAAAGCCAGTTTTTCATAAACCTGATGGTGATAACCATTCAACCAGTCCAGTTCATGCTCTGTCAGCAAATAACGATCCAGCAGCCGGTTATCAAATGGGGCAAACGTCATATGACGAAATCCCAGAGTATCTATCTCTCCGTCCACCGAAAACGGTACAACTTCATACATATTTTCATGACGAACACCCCATTCACTATTACGGTAATATCCGGGCTCAATGGTCATCACCATTCCTGCTTCCAACGGATCGCTATTAAAACGATTGGAAAAACGTCCGGGAAATTCATGCACACCCAGACAATGCCCTACCCCATGCCCGGTTCCATGGTCATAATCATAACCGTGCATCCATAAAGGCAGCCTTGCCTGCATATCCAATTGCAAACCTGTCGTACCACAAGCAGGAAAACGCGTACTGGCCAGTGCTATATGGCCTTTAAGCACCAGCGTTGACAATGTCTTGAAATCATCAGAAACCCGCCCCACCGCAACAGTCCGGGTGATATCCGTTGTCCCATCCAGATACTGCCCCCCGCTATCCAAAAGATAAACACTCTCTCCTTCCAGGGAGCGGGGCTGACTGTACCGATAATTATAATGACAAATCGCTGCGTTAGGCCCCAAAGCGGAAATGGTTTCAAAACTGGGCTCCAGATAGAGATCCTGCTCACTGCGCAGGGATTCTACTTTATCCGCCAGCGTCGACTCGTCGTGAGTATGCCCTGCAGTCACCTCACGATCCAGCCATGCCAGAAAACGGCACATGGCAATCCCATCACGAATATGGGCACGACGAAATCCTTCTCTTTCTTCCTCGTTTTTCCGCGCCTTTGCCAAAAGGCAGGGGTCTTTACCATCACGAATAATGATACCGGCGGCTTTCACCTGTTGATACAAACGATCGGGGGTCTCATCAGGGTTTAATAGCAAGGTCTTTCCGGACAAAGATTCCAACACATCGGAAAGCCGGCTGAACTCGGATACATCCACACCTTCTCCCACATGGGCAGCAAAACTATCGGGCAGTTTATTGTTATCAACCAACAGGATCATGCTGCCGTCATTTTTTAACAAACCATAACTCAGCACCAGAGGGGTACAGGGAATATCCCTTCCCCGGATATTCAATAACCAGTTCGTGCATTCCGGATGAGTGATCAGCAGCGCCTCGCACTGTTTTTCTTTCAAGATTTGAGCAATTTCCAGCCGTTTTCCCCTACTGGTCTGGCCGGCTGTTTCCAGTAGGATCATGGAATCATTACCTGCCTTTGGCCGATCTTTCCAGATCCGGTTAACCAAATTATCACCCACTTCCAACAGTGTTAGCTGGCTGTGATGGAGACAATCCCGGGTTTCCCGGACCCAGCGAGCCGAATGCAGAAAGCCGTCATATCCTACCTGACTGCCTACCGGTAAATGATTGGCCAACCATTTTTCAGGTGACACTTCATGAATGTGTTCATAATCAAACAGGCTCTCCGGTGCCTGTTGCCTGATCTGAACTGTAAACCGCCCATCTACAAAGGTAACGGCCTTATCGCGGGTAACCACCACCACGCCATTCTCACCGGTAAAACCACACAACCATGTCATATGACGGGACTGAGGCGGAAGATATTCACTGTGAAATTCATCAGAGGAGGGAATGATCCAGGCATCGAGCTGCTCTTTTTCCAGCTCCTGACGAAGTGCTGCCAAGCGCTGCCCATAGAGTGATAACTTATCCATAACACATGCCTTTTATTTTTTTGTTATCAATTATTTTTTTAAAATTCCGTAAAAAACGACTCTCTAAAAAAAATACTGTAAATACACATAACAGCCGACAAGCTAATAAGCTGCCGGCTGATTTCCCTTTATGATTCCATAGGTATTGGTCTTTTCATCGACAACATCAAGCCACCAGCTCTGTTGCTTTCTTCAACCAAACGGTCTCCTCTTCATTCAGAAAGGGCGCAATTTTTTCATACACCTCCTGATGGTATTGGTTAATCCAGGCTTTTTCAGACCCAGACAACAATTCAGGCATTAACAACCGAGTATCAATAGGGACAAAAGTCAGATGCTCGAATGCCAGCATAGAAATATTCACGTCACCCGCTTTTCTTACTGCAAGAATATTTTCTATGCGAATGCCATAACCGTCCTCCAGATAATACCCCGGCTCATTGCTGACACACATGCCTTCTTCCAATGCACCATAGGGATTATTGGTATTAATGCGAGGCGGGAACTCATGAACTGACAGGAAATGACCGATGCCATGTCCTGTCCCGTGATTAAAGTTAATACCCTCTTTCCATAGAGGCAGCCTTGTTACTGTGTCCAGTTGCATGCCGGTAGTACCCGGCATAAAACGGGCATCATCCAGTGCTATATGGCCTTGAAGAACTTGGGTGTAGCGGCGGCGCTGTTCATCAGAAACAGAACCGACCTTCACTGTTCGGGTAATATCCGTTGTGCCATAAAGGTCGCCCTTAAGTTGATAATGTCCACCACTGTCAATAAGGTACATGCCATCCTGACCCAGCTTGCGGGCCGTTGTCGGCTCTGGCTCATAGTGACACATCGCTGCATTAGGACCGATGGCTGAAATACAGGCGAATGAATTATCCACAAAACCTTCTACACCTTCTCGGGATTGCTGTAATTTATCCGCCAACGTACATTCATCCTGCTCACAACCATCTTTTACCTGACCATCCAACCATGCCAGAAAACGGCACATAGCAATACCATCCTGAATATGAGCTGCACGCATACCTTCCAGCTCTATGCCCTCTTTGCATCCGCGTTTCCAGGCGACGGGACACAGGGCAAACTCAGGTATTGCACCGGCATCCACCAGCAAATTATAAAGCCAGGCATTTGTCTGTTCTGGATCTAACTGAATCCGGGGCAAAGATTTAACCCGTTCTTCCAGTATGGATGGCATCATTGCCATGTTATGGGCATTCACCCCCTCTCCGGTATGTTGATAAAAGCCTTCGGGTAACCGGTCTGTATCGATGAACACATCGACACTGCCGTTTTTCTGAACCAAGGCAAAACTCATCGCCGTTCGCACAAAGGGAATATCACAGCCACGGATATTCAGTAACCAGTTCACATCTTCCGGCTGTGTCAACAAAAGGGCATCTTGTCCGGATTTAATGATTTGTGCAGACACCCTATCCCGCTTGACAAAACAGGAAAATGCAGAGCCTGTAAATAATTCAATGGGGCCGCAGGGAGCAGCAGGGCGATCTTCCCATAATAAATCCACAGGGTTTTCCGGCAGACTTACCAGTTCGCACCCCTTATGTTCAAAAAACGCTTTGGCTTCCTGATACCATTTGATACCAAACAAGGAGGCATCAATGGCAATACAGGAACCGGAAGGCAGCCGGTCTGTTAACCACGCTTTAGGGTCATCGCAGGTGATATCCCCATACTCATACACACTATCCGGCACTTCCTGTTTTACCTGCACCGTAAAGCGCCCGTCCACAAAAATACCGGCTTTATCACGGGTCACTATCACCATACAGTTTTCCCCGTGAAAACCGCTGAGCCAGGTTACCCTTAAGAGATCTTCACTCTGGTATTCTCCCAGATGCGGATCTGCTGTGGGTAAAATAAACGCATCCAGATGATGGGTTTCAAGGTAGTGTCGCAGGGCACTCACACGCTCACTGATCGTTGTCAGCATACGTCTTTTACTCCGTCTTTTATGCAAAGGTTTGTGTTTTTATGATGACTTTGTTCTGTTGACTGTTTGTCTATTTAAATCACTTGCTGATTTCTTTTTATTGACCTGAGTAAAGGCTTTATAGCTTTTTTGCAAAACTCTGCTTTTTGTATCAAAAAAATCCTGATTTTTAATTATTCTGGTTAATTTTTAAATAAAACATCGGGTATTGTGACAACCGGTCTATAAGTCAATAACCCAAAGACGACAAGTGTATGTGATGCATGCATATTCCATGGTTAACAAGGAATAACGTATCTTCAGACAAAACCACCGGTTACCGGCTTATGGCACGATCAACCCATAGAGATCTGATCATGAGTCATGTTGATGACTTTTAGCCACTTATCCACGTAACAAGTGCTTGTCCATTCAACAAAAGTATTTAACAATAGAGAGCTTTTATACTCGTTGCTGACAGACCTCCCCCTGTTTGCAAGATTGATGCAGTTAGAGTTTCTCCCAAGGATTTGTATGACTGAGCAAATTGACTCTCTTCCCTCTACAGAGCAAAGCGATGACAATGCGATCATAGCGCAGCGTCGACAGAAGCTTGAGGAAATCGGTAAGCGCCGGATTGCGTTTCCCAATGATTTCCGCCGTGAACATTACGCTGATGATCTTCAGCAGACCTATGTAAAACATACAAAAGAAGACCTGGCAAAAGATGCCGTCAAGGTGAGCATTGCCGGTCGCATCATGTTGAACCGCGGTGCTTTTATGGTATTACAGGACATGAGCGGACGCATTCAGCTCTATGTCAACCGTAAGGCACTGGACGCCGATACCCTGAAAGAAATAAAAGGGCTCGATCTGGGTGATATCGTCGGTGCCTGCGGAACCCTGCAACGTTCCGGTAAAGGGGATCTTTATGTGGACATGGAATCTTTCCGTCTCCTGTCCAAATCATTACGCCCTTTGCCTGAAAAACACAAAGGCCTGACTCATACAGAAACCCGCTATCGTCAGCGGTACGTGGATTTGATCACGAACGCCGAATCCCGAAAAGTCTTTGATATTCGTTTTCGCATGATCAACGAAATCCGTCAGTTCCTGGCAGAAAAGCGTTTTACAGAAGTAGAAACGCCCATGTTACAGGTAATCCCCGGTGGTGCTACTGCACGGCCGTTCATTACTCACCACAACAGCCTGGATATTGAGATGTACATGCGAATTGCTCCGGAATTGTATCTCAAACGACTGGTTGTTGGTGGCATGGAGCGGGTTTTTGAAATTAACCGTAACTTCCGTAACGAAGGACTGGATACTCGCCACAACCCTGAATTCACCATGCTGGAATTCTATCAGGCCTATGCCAACTACCACGACCTGATGGATACCACTGAACAAATGCTCAGGACCTTAGCTATAAATGTCCTTGGCAAAACTGAAGTGGAATATCAGGGAGAAACGTTTGATTTCGGCAAGCCCTTTGACCGCATGACCGTAGTGGAATCTATTCTTCACTACAACGCAAACATCCGTGAAGATCAAATCACTGATTTTGATCAGGCGAAAGCGTTGGCTGAAAAACTGGGCATCAACGTAGGCGATACCTGGGGACTGGGTAAAATTCAGATGGAAATCTTTGATGAAGTGGTTGAGAGCAAATTGCGCCAGCCTACTTTCATTACTGCGTATCCCGCTGAAGTGTCACCTTTGGCACGTCGCAACAATGAAAATCCGGACATCACCGACCGGTTCGAATTTTTTGTAGGCGGCCGCGAAATCGCCAACGGTTACTCTGAGTTGAATGACCCTATTGATCAGGCAGCCCGTTTCCGCGCACAGGTTAAGGAAAAAGATGCCGGTGATGTGGAAGCCATGCATTACGACGCAGACTATGTTCGTGCTCTGGAATACGGCATGCCTCCCACAGCAGGCGAAGGCATCGGCATAGACCGGTTGGTTATGCTGTATACCGATGCACCATCCATTCGTGATGTTATCCTGTTCCCTCATATGCGTCCTGAACAGTAAGATAACCATCACAAACTAGGTAAACCAAAAACCGGCTATTTAGAATAGCCGGTTTTTTTACCATATTTGCACAACTTTGATTATAGGCATTGACAGCAACATAACACTAGAGTTTAGACTCTGACACATATCCGTGCTGTTTTCTAAACATTAACTGTCGCTCATATCCTCCCAGTAACTTTTTTATTGTCTGGGCTTCTGCCACTCTTTGAGTCAGTGATTCAAATGTTTTATTTGCAGGTCGTTTCGCATACCTATCGTTCAATCGCTTAACTTCATTTTCAACCCCCTCAAAATGCACCTTTACTGCTTCGCTCATACCTTTAAGCAATTGAAAATCTAATAAATACCCATCTCTGTCTGAGATATAATTACTGAATGCATGACAGAGGCTGTTCCTCTGCTCTTCATGATTTAAAAGGGTATGCGACGGCTGAAGATCCAACATTAACTTACTGAACAAAATATCATTGGAGTAGATTCTCTCAGCTCCTTTTCCTTCTTCAACGGTGAGATAAATCCAGCAAGCCTCGTATAAATTACCCATAGTCCGATTCATTTTTCCGGCTGGCTCGAGACGCTGATATTCTCTGACATCCTTCGGCGGAATAACCCACAGAGGCAATGTGTTGAGATAAGGATAGCCTTCCAATAATTCTTCTTGTTTAAGATTCCCTTTCGCTTCAAGATAAAACAGAATCTTATGTTTATCTCCATAACCCATGCATTGCTCAGCAAAACTACCCGCCAAAGTTAATGAAGTCTTATCCGTATTGGAATAAATGATGATAGATTTTTTTTGTGCTTGTAGCGGCATTCCTTTGGGTTCTAATACTGATTCTTCCTCATCCTCTTCATATTCTTCTCCCACCATTGCTAGGGTATGTTGAGAACCAACTACCACACACAGAAAGACCATATAGAATAACACTCTGATTTTTTGCATCAATTTTTTATTAGCAACAGACACTGAATCATTCATTTTAAAGCCTTATTATTACATTAATTAATAAAAATCAACAAACACATCCTGTAATTAAATAATTTTTTATCTTTTGATAAATCGAGTTAATAAAATCCAGATACCCTAAAAAACAATAGCTATAAAAAAATAATCATCCATAAAAAATGCATTTACTTTGATATCATCTATGATTCTGACTACATCTATATATAAAAAAACAATATCCCTAATATATGAATAGACAATACTCCAGAATAAGAACCAGAATAAGAATGGATTTATCAAAAACATCAGAGGAACATCGGTTACTTGCTCAGGCTGCATTAACTGAAATTGTGTTCTGTTGCTGTGCGCTGGGTATTGCCCTGACTGCGTGCTTCTTACCCGCTTCCGGGTGGTGTATGCATAATGAATTCGATGATACAGAAATACAGATAAGCCACCCGGTACAATGCTCAGAAGAAGATACCGAATATATCTTCGCAGGACATACCGGACAGGAGTTATCCCCTCAGGAATTACTCAGGGAAAAATATCAATTTACCCATGCTGCATCATTTTTTGCTGAACTGCACCGAGGCAATCAGGTCCAGAAAGACCCCACAAAACCAGTCATGACCGTTTTACCCACTGAAGGCCGCCTAAAAGCCCGTGAAACATCGGGCACATACGATATTACAAAAACCTTGGCTAGCCAGTCTAATCAAATCAATCAACAGACAGTAAAAAATTCATACCCTGATCTTTATAGCATGCTTGGAGACAGAGTTTCTGTCCTTGATCAAGGTCTTGCTTTAACACAATTTATACTAAACGGTATTAATTCTTATATTAAAAACAATAAAACCCAGTGGAGCCATAGAAAGAAAACCACTATATCACAACGACTCAAAATGATTTTTTCATCTTACGGCATTCAGTTTTTTGCTCCTATAAAAGACCTTGCACAAATGAACAAGGTGATCGAACACATTTTATTTGCCGAAAAAAATCAACTGCTTCTCATTCTCTGCCGTCTTGACAAGCCATTAGAAAAAGGCGTTATTTTCAACAGAAACCTTCATCGTTATAACATTTGCGTACAGACGATTTTTACCGCTATGTTTTCATTCCGACAATACGCCGGCGATGTATTGATTGCCCTTCTGGAGCAGCTGGCTTTACCTGAAGGCAACATGGAGCAGAAGATACAACATCATCCTGTTTTTTTTACCTTAAGCGCCTTGGCCAGAAAACCGGAAACCCGGATCGCACTAATGTCTGTTCATGACGCTTATGCTCATGAAAACAGACAAGCGGAATTACAAAAACGGCTGGATCATGTGGAAACCCCATCTTGTCGTGATAAAGTACTAGGCACAGTACAGCTCCTTTCCGCGCAATTAAAAGATTATTATGAAAACCATATAACAGATGAATCCGCCGAAAAAATCGCCTGGCATATGATCTACACCACCCGGAACCAAAGAAAACTGAGTTCTATCTGTAATAATCAACCCATCCCGGATTTTTCCCGTGACTTTGATCCTGCCCTACCTGAAAAACAAACCCACCGGTTTATGATACAAGAATGGCTGGAAAGACTTCCGGAACATCAAATCCGGATATCCGATCGAAGAAAATTTTACAGTGTCGTCAGCGCTATTGAATATCCGGCCGTTTGCCAACTTGTCGCCGATGAATGGATTAAGCCGATTCTGGACAACAGGCATGTTCGAGATGAAGTTCCTGAATATTTACTTCGTGGACTTTCTCATACCGTTGACACACAACGCTCTTTTCCCGGCGGGGATCCGGGCTTAAGCCATACATTTCCCTTATCTATTACCATCATCCAGCTGCGATATGCTTTTCAGACAGATGATGTAGATGACAAAAACTCTCCTGAATGGCTGTATGGACTCGTTGATTCTTATGGAAAACTGCCTAATAACAGCAATTGCCAATTCGTCACCAATACGCTATATCGACGATTGTTAGTCAATGACACGAGTATGCTTGATTTCTGCGAACAAAAACCTTCTTCTAACGAAGGTTGGGAGCAATTTCTGCACGCATTAATGAAAGGCATTATTCGTCAAGAGTGGCCTGTTTTATGTGGAGATGTTTCTACTGCAAAAACAGCATCTACAGCGACTCACTTGCCACCTCCTCACATCAATTCAACAGCATCACAAACCGCTGCAAAACTTTCTTTAGATAAGAAATCACCTGAAAAAACAGCAGCTTCTCGGGAAAAAACACATACTACAATATCCCCGTCTGCCCCTAGTAAGCCATCTGCAAAAAAAGAGACACAGCAAAAAAGTGGCTGGTTCCCCTGGATATGAAAATATTAAAAAACCAGCCCCCGGTTTCTTTCCTGACAACAAGCTCTATTACTTTTTTCTGGCTTTTCATTGCCGGGTGCTTATCCCTGACAACAAACTGCCTGGCTGAGGAATATTTAATTGCCCAAATTATTTACCTGCCTCACATACATTCCGAATTTTCTGCGCCAAAAAATAACGACCGCCTCAATTCACCAGAAGCAGACTTTCAAATGCTGGCAATACCCGCACTTGAGATGAGTTTTTCTACTGACGTTTCATTTAAGAATAAGCGACATATCCAATATCAAGACAAACCGTGCAACGTCAAAATGATTCCGGACATTAACAACGACGCTATCCAGATCTTCGAATTATATAGCAGTGCAAGAGAGACTTTATTAGATGTCGTCATTTATCAATCGGAGTTTCAAACCTTTGATGAAGAGCCTTCTCTCACGAAGAAGACTGTCACTGTCCTTATCAATTCACAACAAGTACTCCACACGTTTCGTACAGAGCGTAATGAAGTTCTAACGGATCTTTCTGCTCTCAGACATGCTATGGATCTGTATCTTGCAGGCTATTCATGGAAAGACACAAAGCAGCTTCTGGAACTTGGACTCAGTAAACAATTATATCACTACGCACTGGACCATGCCGGGCAGCAACGAAACATACCGTCAGCTATTAAACGGTTAAAAGCAACAGTATCCCTGAACAATACGCTTTGTAAAGGATCTCCTTTTGACCAACGTATCACCCAGGCCATGGAATCTTCCCTGTTATTCTTTTTTCAACATCCCGACACTGTAAAAAAACTGACAGCGGAACAGAGTTTGGCATGTATAGATATGCTGCAATCCAACGATGCAGACTGTACACATTTATTAGAACATCGATTCTCTGCAAACCAGTATCTCACTGACAACAGAAAACCAACACAACGCCTGATAAGCAGCACTATTTCCCTACCTCTTGATAACCGCCAACTGTCATTAACTGAACCATCCCATCAGGTCATCGTAAGAGATCCGGGACAAGACGTCATATTACTACCTGTCATGACATCCAAGGGTGCACCCCAAAATTTCAAAAATCCCTTTTTTCAGCATCTTCCTCAACTTGCACAAAACAGCATAGAAATACTTCCGATTTACGCCAGTTTTTTCCCAGAACCCTTACTTTACCGTTATCAACCCATCAGCTATCTGGCCGGCTCAGGTGAAGGAATGGTATTTTTATGTCGTGACCTTGTGATCCCTGAAGACCAACATAACCATCTCGTTGCTCTTAAGCTCTATAGCAGGCAGGTCGTTAACCCCAAGGGACGACCACCAGCACTTTTCCAGAACAAGGGGCTTCCGGTCTCCTTGGCGGCTGTATTCAATCATGGTTGGTGCCAATGTCAATACTTTCAGGTACTGGAATATCTTCCTTTTAGCCTGAAACATTTTCACACAGTAGATAGCAGACTTCCTGAACCTTATTTTGAATTTTTCGCGCTCCAGTTATTTATAACACTGCAGGAACTTCATCAACAACATATGGTATACAGAGACTTTAAACCCGATAACATCATGCTGGACTCATCGGGAAACGTGACTGTTATCGATTTGGGTGGATTAGCTCTCATAGGAGAAAATAACCAACCAGCCAACCCTTTTGGTTTTACTCCGGGCTATAGCCCAGACGAAAAAGGCAGGGAAAACCCCTATCACCACGATCGGTTCGGCATGTCGGCCTTATTACTGCACGAGCGACTGGGAGTTCGATTTCCAGACCTTGCCTCTGAGGTTGAGAAAGCCAATCTTCAGTATACATATATAGCAACAGGCTTGTCTGAAG
>NSIT01000023.1_pt1 | contig 27396 bp, 25 predicted proteins | sample 1450681 | NCBI WGS metagenome assembly NSIT01 (sample SAMN07455404, study PRJNA386592) | invertebrate metagenome | isolation source: Endozoicomonas-like sequences binned from scallop gill tissue | host: Pecten maximus | place: United Kingdom: Lyme Bay MPA | collected 2013-06-01
CACCAACCCCTTATCATGCCGTTGAATCCATGAACAAAATACTGGATCAACAGGGGTTTCAATGCTTAAACGAAAAAGACAATTGGCAACTGGAACAAGGAAAAAAATATTACGTTATCCGAAATGACGCTTCGCTCATTGCTTTTGTCAAAGGTGATCCTAAACGGGGATTTCGCATGGTTGGAGCCCATACAGACTCTCCCTGCCTGAAAGTCAAACCTCAACCTGAAACCAATAAAGAAGGGTATTTACAGCTGGGCGTTGAGGTATACGGTGGCGCATTACTGAACCCTTGGTTTGACCGTGATCTTTCCTTGGCAGGCCGTATACAATATTTGGATAACAAGGGGATGATAAAAAACCACCTGATCGATTTCAGAAAAGCTATTGCTATTATTCCCAGTCTTGCCATTCATCTTGACCGTGAAGCCAATAAATCCCGTTCTATTAATCCACAAACTGATATTCCTCCCGTACTTTGCCAGTGGGATAACGATAAAAAGCCCGACTTTAAGACCTTTATTGAAAAACAACTGATCGCTGAAGGTTGTACGGAGTGCGAGAAAGTCATGGATTACGACCTGCGTTATTATGATACCCAGGCACCCGCGATTATTGGAATGAAAGAAGAATTTATTGCCAGTGCCCGACTGGATAATTTATTAAGTTGTTTTGTTGGCTTACAATCCCTGATCCACTGTCAGGCAAGTTCAGATACTTCACTGCTTGTTTGTAACGATCACGAGGAAGTAGGTAGTCAATCAGCCACAGGAGCTCAGGGTCCTTTTCTCAAGACAGTATTAGAAAGAATTGCGGGTCACAACAAACTGGACACATTAATCCCCCGTTCTCTACTGATTTCCACAGACAACGCCCATGCCGTTCATCCTAATTTTCCAGACCGACATGAGGGCAATCATCGCCCTTCCCTGAATAAAGGCACTGTTATCAAGGTTAATGCTAACCAGCGTTATGCCACCACAGATGAAACCTCTTCCCTGTTCCAATGGCTATGCCGGCAATGTAATACTCAAGCCCAGTATTTTGTTACCCGGACAGATTTAGCCTGTGGCAGCACCATCGGTCCGCTGACATCTGGAGAAATTGGTGTTCGCACTCTGGATATTGGATTGCCAACCTTTGGAATGCATTCCATTCGTGAACTGGCAGGGGTCAAGGACGCCAAAGAGCTCTCAGATATTCTTTACTATTTCTTTAATACAGACATCCTCCCTCTGTAATTCTTTTTTATAAAAGACAACAGTTAACACTTAAATTCAGCCTACAAAAAAACCGGATTATCCCAAAAGATATCCGGTTTTCAAACAAGTGTCATTGCTTCATCAAGCGGCCGCAGGCATCCGTTTTGGTTTTACAGTCATATCCATAAAGTCCATAAAGATCATACCGGCTTCTTCCATAAAGGCATCCGGCTTATCCTTCTCTTTCTGTTTTTCATCATCCTTTTTATTTTTCGCTTCCTCTGCCTTCTCATCCAGCTCATCAAGGTTATTCAACAGGGGCTCTCCCTTTGCCTTACGTAACCGGTTTTCAATAGCCAGACGCTGACTGCGCATGGTTTCAATCTGAATCTTCCTAGTTTTCTCGTTCAATGATACTTTTTCAATGTTTTCATAACGACTCATGTAATCTTTAATCTCTTTTAGATAAATAAAATCCGGATTTTTTTCTACCCGCTTATCATGAGCACTCTTAAGCTTCGTCAGATAGGGCTTAAGGTTGCCGTAACTTCTGTGAGGTACTGAAGCAATCGTGTCCCATGGCAAGGCATCAAGCAACGTATTTTCTCCAATATCTCGTCCATCGTAGAGAGAGGGGAACAGGATATCCGGAAGCACTCCCTTATTTTGAGTGCTCTTTCCGGAAATACGATAAAACTTGGCCATAGTCAGTTTTAACTGACCGCCATTACGCAAGGGCTGTATAGTCTGAACCGTTCCCTTACCATAAGTCTGGCTCCCTACTACCAGGGCACGGCCATAATCCTGCATAGCTCCGGCAAAAATTTCTGATGCAGATGCGCTGAGACGATCCACCAGCACCATCAGAGGCCCCCCATAAAACTGGCTGGAATTAGTATCGCTCTGGCGCTCCGTACGCCCCCGTCCATCTCTGACAACAACCGTAGGCCCCTCATGAATAAACAAGCCTGTCAGGTCATTGGCCTCCTGCAAAGAACCTCCTCCGTTCCCTCGCAAATCAATAATAACACCGTCTACCCGCTCTTTTTGGAATCCGTTCAGAAGACGTTTCACATCACGAGTGGTGCTTTTATAATCCGCTTCGCCATTTTGAGCGCCCTTAAAATCGATATAAAAAGTCGGTAGCTCAATGACACCTATTTTCTTGTTCACTCTGTGAGATGTGACATCAATAATCCGGCTGCTGGCATCCTGCTCTTCCAGCTTGACCTTATCCCGCTGAATCTCATAAATCTTAGGTATTCCACTTTTACTGGAACCGGATATCACCTCAAGACTGACCCACGTTCCCTTTTTGCCACGAATAAGTTTGACGGCATCATCCAGCCTCAAGCCAACAATATCCTCAAACCCTTGATGGGCGTCTTTACCTTTAGCTTTACCCTTTCCTTTGCTTTTTGGCTTCCAGCGCCCTTGAGCCACTCCCACTATTTTATCGCCAGGCTTTAGGTCACCTGCTTTTTCAGCAGGTCCTCCCGTAATAATACTTACAACCTTAGTATATTCATCCTCAGATTGAAGTACTGCACCAATGCCTTCCAGAGAAAGGCTCATATTGATATCGAAATTTTCTGCGGTTTGTGGAGAAAAATACTGGGTATGAGGATCGTAAACGCTGGCGTAAGCATTCATCCAGATTTGAAAAGCGTCTTCATCCTTGCTCTGGTGTAACCGCCGTAACGAATTAGTGTTCCGCCGACGCAACTGGTCTGCCACTTCATCATCGGTCTTGTTGTTCAACTTCAAGGCAATAATACTGTCCTTAAGTTGTTTGTCCCACAATATTTGTTGTTCTTTCTGATCTTTCAGCCAGGGCAATTTTTTACGATCAATCACTAACTCATCATTCCTGGTAAGGTCTATTTTCCGAATCCACTTATCGATCTGATCCAGCATATAACGGGCACGGAATTCTGCCCGTTGACGGTAGCGGTTATAAACATCAAAGGCAGGCCTCAAATCACCGGTTTTCAGTGTTTCTGTAAGGCGCTTTCGAAAAGACTGGAAATCATCAATATCAGACTGTAAAAAGAAACTGCGGTTAGGATCCAGCCTTTCAAGGTAACGCTCAAAAATTTTGTCGGCACTGACTTGATCCATGGGCAACTTTCGGTAGTGATACCGTTCCAAGTTATTATGTAACCGAACACTAGCCATGGCCTGCTGGAAATCTGGCTGAAGCGCAGTCACTGATTTCGTTAAATCTTGATCCGCAGCAATCACTGACCGAGTAAAGACAAATAACAACAGTACCAAAATCAGTGATCTGGTACGCTGCGAAACGAAAATCATGAGTAAAGAAACTCCGTGCTGTATTATCTGTTTATTCGCAAGGTTCGCACATAAATTGCCCTTAGGACTGGCGCAAATCATATGTTCTCTTTGACCATAATACCATCAGCTAATTATTGCAGTGAAATAATAACCTCAGTAATGATTAGCCGGTTTTTCCTATGGTTACATAATTCAAGGTAATTTTGCAGTCATATGCCGGTTAACCACTGCCAACAGCTGGCGATCCCATCCGTAAATATCGTCTCTGAACCGGATGGAACCGTGTTCATCAGGCCAGGCCGTAAAATACAGGAAAAAGACCGGCACCGCCTGACGAAACGCTAGTTTTAATGTTTGCCCGGACAAAGCAAAATTGTTGAGGTTCACAGCAATACCCTGTAATTGCAACAACCTATGGATAAAAACGCTGATATCTTTTACCCGAACACATCCAGCACTTAATGCCCTGATTCCATGCCGGAAGAGCGCAGGCTTATCCGTATCGTGTAGATAGACATGAAAAGGATTCGAAAGGTTCAACTTATAGTGTCCCAGACTGTTATAGGGCCCTGGTTTTTGTACCAGTTTAAAAGAAAATGTCTGTGCATCAAAAGTGCTCCACTTGATAGTTTCAGGATCATAGCGCTGCGCTCCCGGCGCCCAACTGCCGTATACCACAAACCCCTGTTGCGCCAGATAACCAGGCTGTTCTTTTTCTTTTTCCAGTAAACGGTTTTTTGCCAGCATGGGAGGGACTGTCCACGACGGATTCACCGTTACGCTTTTTATAGTATCCTCAAATACCGGTGTCGGGTTACCTGGGCTGCCTACAATAACCGAATACCTATGCTCTTGTCTGGAATTTTTCACAATCAGTGCCTGATAACCGGCAATGTCTACCTGCACATGAGGATAAGGTAACGACTGAGGTAACCAGCGTAAACGTTCCATATTTATTTTCAATGTACTGATGCGCTTATGGGTAAGTAACAGCAGATGCCGACGGGTTTCTGCCGTCAACTGACCGCTGACCGGCAATCCTACATACTGCTGAAACCGGACCAGTACTTTTTTGTGCAATGCAGAGAAATGCGATACAGGCAGAGAGTTTAATAATCCCAGATCAACTAACCACTTCCCCAGAAGTTCAAGAGCGGGGTGCTGTCCGTTTTCCGGCAAAATCAGATACTCCGGAATAAGCTGGGCAGACTGACGGCTCCATTGCTGTAAACGTAATAAATGCTGCTGCAATAAACGATAGGCTGGCCATTGCGGAGCCAGACGATTGAAAACCTCACGGGGATTCATGTCATCCACACGGTATTCTGAAGGTTTGTCTTGAACCATCCACTCCGGTTGGAATTGATCCTTGTTGATCTGGCCTGTATCCATAAAACGCGCATAACGTATGACCAGCTGTCTGATGGCACCTTCGTCATTCTTTTTTAGCAGCAACTGTTCTGCGGGGCTCAGAGATATCCCATGTTGTTCAAGGTCTTTAAGCTCATGCTTCCATTGAACTATTCTGGATTGCTGCAAAACAACATCGGTTTGAGTCTGTGATGCCCCAACTTCATCAAAAGCAAAATAAAAGCTGCCAATAAAGCACAACATAACTTGCCAACGTCCTTTTACGGGCAAACAACACTGCATAGGTACTCCATCCTCTGGCAACTGTATCAATATCCCTATATGGATTAAGCATAGCTAAAGACGATGGATACAGTGCTGCCATAAACAACGCCTGTTTTTTGACAGAATATCTTTACCTCCTCTACCTTTTAAACAGTTACCTTGTTGTTTGCGTTTATTTCACCCGGCCACCAGATTTATCCAATTTCCTTAAAATTTACTGTTTTGCTGTCTGAAACGACTTAAAACCTTTTCAATATACCTGCAAACCCAGAACAAGAAATCTGTCACTGCACGTTTTCTGATGACAAAAAATCCGGCATGATAAAAAGGACACTTGATAAAAAAGAAGAATAACTATGGCACGAGCTCAGTTACAACGTTTGTTATGGCAACAGGGAGGTGAGTGCTTTTACTGCCGGAAACGTCTCTCCCTTAAAGATGCCAGCATAGATCATGTCATTCCCCGCAGCTTGGGAGGACAAGACAAACTGGATAATAAAGTCATTTGCTGCCGTACTATTAACCAGCTGTTTGCTAACATTTCACCAAAAACAAAAATCAGCTACCTATTGAACTGGAAAAATAAGGAGATGCCCTGTCCCGCCCAACTGGAGGACTTAAAAGAACACAATAAAGACAATGATGATCTGAAAGAGGCGCCTGAACCCCTGCCCAAGATGATCCTACAGGAACCTGTTTCCAGTTAAGAAAAAAATCCCGGTACTATCAGGCTGTTGCCGGAACCATAGTTGCCTGTGTCAGTTTTTTCCACTCTTTTCTGAAAAGCAGCAGGGTTACCGCTGTAGCCAGAACGTCAGCAACGGGAAAACACAACCATATTCCTTCTATCCCCCAAAAATCAGGAAATATCAATAGAAGTGGAATCAAAAACAACACTTGACGGGAGATCGTAAGAAAAAATGCTTTCAAGGCAAAACCGGTTGCTTGAAAGTAACCCGCCAACAGTGTTTGGATCAACATCAAGGGAAATGTTATACTGATTGTTTTCAAGCCAATGGTTCCTATATCTAAAACCACCTGATTATTAGTGAATATACGAATGGCAACTCCGGGAAATAAATGCAGTGCAATAGCGATACAAACATAAATAATGCAACCGGCTTTAATGGCCAGTACGATCACTGAACGTACACGACTTAATAATTTTGCTCCGTAATTATATCCAACAATCGGCAAGAATCCCTGAGTCATCCCTAAGGCAGGAACAAACATCAATGCATTGATTCTGTTAAGAATTCCATAAACAGCAATGGCTATATTACCACCGTATTTTGCCAGACTTTGGTTTAAGACCATGACCATCAAGCTATTCACGCCTTGCCTGGCCAATGTTGACATACCTAATGCCAGAATTTCTTTAACTAAACATAATTCCCAAATACAGCTTTTCCAGCTAAATTTTATAATCGTTTTCCCACAACCGTAATAAATAGCCACATAACACAACCCAATCACCTGAGAAATAACAGTAGCAATAGCGGCTCCAGCAATACCTTTGTTAAGCCAAACAATCAGAACAGCATCCAGAATAATATTGATAATAGCGGACATCCACTGCCCAAACATCACCTGCTTGGCATTGCCTTCAGCTCTCAGGCAATTATTGCCAAACATCCAGATACCAACAACAGGAATGCCAATAAGCACAATGCGATAATAAGCCATAGCATAGGGCATGATATTATTTCTGGCACCGAATAAATACAGAATCTCATGTGCAAAATAATAACTGATTGCCGTTGTTATGACGCAAATGACAACAGAAAGAGAAACACCATTACCAAATGCTTTTTGTGCATTTTTTAATCTGCGCATTCCTAAGTTTCGTGAAATAATTGATCCACTACCAATACCTATGGCCATACCAATAGTTGGCAAAAACATCGCTACAGGTAAAACCACTGACAAACCAGCCATAGCTGAAACACCGGCATAATGCCCGATAAAAATAGTATCCACGACATTATATAACATAATTATCAGCAGTCCGGAGCACGCCGGAAGAGACATTCGCATCAGTAGCCGGCCAACAGGCTCAACTCCTAATTGCTTTAAAGCATTCATAGTAAACTACCAATAATATTTTATTCGGTTATATTTTCGACATTTTCTTTTTTAAAATAAAATAGTCGTATAATAGCGGGTTATATAAATTAAATAATCATATCTGGAGAGAGATATAAACTACACTGTCAAAACAGCTAAGGACAAAGCGTGACCTTGAGGAATGATATTCCGTACACAAGTATTATACAGGCATAACAATATGCCTCTATACGCAATAAAAATATCTTGAAAAAGCTACGTCATTGTAATCACTCTTTAGAGACCATACTATAAACATGGATCAAAACACGCAACCGCAGATTCCCTTATCTGAAGGGAAAATTTCCTCTCATTACCATACACTGACAAAAGATTGACGTGTGTTTGCATAAATAAAACAAGTTGGCATAATTAAGATCTATTGATAATAATAAAAACAATCAAATGAGAATTTCTCCATGATTAATACAATAATTCTGGCAACATCCATCATCATGCCTACTCTCTATGGATGCGCACTGCTTGCAGGATTAATGTACGATCAAGAATAGGCGAAATTAACCAGCAACTTTTTTTTGAGGGAAGAGGAGGGAAAAAAGTCTACACAAACCAGAATCAAAAAATAAATCACTTATTCGATGAAATAAGATGGGAAGCGATCTCACCGGCAAATGTTTCAACTTTTTGCCAGTCCGTATACTCAATATCTTTATTAATATCAGTAGAGCCGCCGGTCATTTTCATAATCAACTGAATCATAAGCCGATTGATCATCGTATAGCGACGATAAAAAAGAGCTCCAGCAAATACGGCTACATGATCAGGTTGCCATTTCTGGGTACGCAGAAAATTACACAGATACTGGTTAGTATAAGGTTTGTTACGATTAGCCTTCCGTGCTGTTAGGTTAACAGAGAAAAAGAAGCTGGGTTTGCGATTAAGCTGATCAGCATATTGCTTGACGAAATCAACAAATGGTTTGTGATGTTTCCCATAGCGCACAGAACAACCTAATACATAGGCATCTAATGCTTCGAGAGAAAAGTCACGAGGCAACTCATCTATTGAAAATAACTGAACCTGATATCCCTGATCCATGAGAAAACCCGATAATTTGTCCATAATTTTACGGGTTTGCCCTTCACAGCCTTTGTACAAAAACCCGATTTTCATCATGTTACTTATACCTTCGTATTTTTTACGATAAACAACAATTCCTGACTATACCCAAAAGCACCAGATATAACCCGTACTTCTTTTTATTGACCCGGTGCAGATGACAATAATTGACAGGTATAGGGATGCTTAGGCTTGTTCATAACGGACTCCGTATCACCTTCCTCAACAATAATGCCGTTATGCATAACGAGGACACGATGTGCCAACTCGGGAATGATAGACAAGTCATGAGTAATAAACAGATAGGAAATGCCGAACCTCTTTTGCAACCCCAAAAGCAAATCGATCACCTCTGCCCGAATCGAAACATCAAGAGCACTGGTTGGCTCATCACAGATAATTAATTCAGGCTCCACAGCCAACGCCCTGGCAATAGCTATCCTTTGTCGCTGGCCACCAGAAAATTCATGGGGATAGCGAAAACGACACTCCGGATCAAGACAAACTTTTTTCAGCAAAGATATTACTTTTTCTTCACGTTGTTTTTTATTCAGCGGCAAATGGAGGCTTATCATACCTTCTTTAACGATATCTCCCACTTTCATGCGCGGATTCATGGAAGAATAGGGATTCTGAAAAATAACCTGAATTTTTTTCCGTAACGGCAACATATCTTTGCGGCTTAATTTGTGAAGTTTCAGATGATTAAACCATATTTCCCCATCGGTTATTTTCTCAAGATTAAGAATAGCCCGCCCCGTTGTTGATTTTCCGCACCCGGACTCCCCCACCAAAGCCAGAGTTTCACCTCTTTTAATAGAAAAGCTGATCCCATTCACAGCATAGGTATAATCATGAATACGACGAAACACTCCTTTTCGAATAGGAAAATGTACTTTCAGGTTCTGAACCTGTAATAAAACACTATTTTTTTCTTTCTGCCGAAAATGTTGTCTGTCTGGTAAGCTGTCTATCAGTTTCTGACTATAATCCGCTTGAGGTTTATTGAAAAAAGACTCACAACAGGCCTCTTCTATAATTTCCCCCTGATACATAACACCTACTTTGTCCGCCATCTGTCGGACAACCCCCATATCATGAGTAATCAGCAAAACAGCAAGGTTATGGCTTTGTGTCAACTGTCTCAATAATTCCAAAATCTGTTTCTGAATAGTAACATCCAGTGCAGTTGTCGGCTCATCAGCTAACAAAACTTCAGGGTTACAGGCAAGAGCTATAGCAATCATAACCCGCTGTTGCTGACCACCAGACATTTGATGAGGATACCAGCTGCATCGTTTTTTCGGATCAGGAATACCCACTTCTTTCATCAACTCAATAGTACGTTCCTGTAATGCCTTTCCCTTTAATTCTGTATGTTTTATCAATGTTTCGGCAATCTGTATCCCGATTTTTTGTACAGGATTCAGAGATGTCAGTGGATCCTGAAAAATCATCGCGATTTTACTACCCCGGACAGATCCCATTTCCTGCTCTGTACGATGAAAAAGATTATCTCCACTCAAGTCAATGCGACCTGATGTAATGCACAATGCAGCCGGCAAAAGTCGCATAATCGACAGAGCCGTGACAGATTTCCCACTGCCACTTTCACCTACCAGGGCATAAATTTCTCCGGCCCTCAAACAGAAACTGACTTGATTCAATATCGGTTTATCCATTGAGTACTTTGGCTTAACAGACAAACTCTCCACCTGTAGACAATAATTATCATGATCCGATTTCAATACCTTATTATCGTATCCTGCAGGCATATTATTTTTCATCAGGTAGTCCGCTTCTAAAGGCATCAACCGTATTAACAGTCTTAGGATTGAAGACATGGTTCACCAGATCAGCAAACAAATTTGCTGCCAGTACCAACACAAACATAAATAAAAATGCTCCGGTCAGATTCCACCACACGGCAGGATCCCGGCTCAACTCTGAACTACCGGACGTAATCATATTTCCCCAGCTGATCATGGAAGCATCCACGCCTATCCCAATATAAGCCAACACAGCCTCAGCCAAGACTAATCCGCTAAAATCAAGGATAAACGTAATCAAAATAATATGCGTCACATTAGGCAGAATATGCCGGAAAATCACCCGAAAATGACTGACGCCAAAGGCATGTGCCGCCTGAATATAGTCTAGCTGGCTCAGCTTCAAGGTTTCAGCCCGTAACAATCGGCACAATGTTGCCCAACTGGTCACACCAAGAATAAAGCACAGGGCAATAAACTGTGCATCACCTTTTTCAAGGCTGGTAAGAAAATAATCAGGATGCAGATCAATCCAGACCTGAAATAATAAAACGACAGCAGCAATCAATAAAATACCGGGTATAGAACTTAATGTCGTATACAAATACTGAATAATATCATCTACCCATCCTTTGAAATAACCTGCTGCAATTCCAAGAGATACGGCGATAGGCAACATAATCAACGTGGCCAAGCTTCCAATCATCATGCCTGTACGTACACCTTTGAAGGCTTTATAGAGGACATCTGTCCCCCCCATATCCGTTCCCAGCACATGGTATAAATTGCCTACATGCTGTAACCACGCCAACATACAGATAATACCTGTTGTCGTGATATAGGCAGATTGCCATGCCAGATTAGTTCGCCTACCCCGACGCCATCCATAATGAAAACCAATCAGTAACAGTGACGTACCAATTCCCTTGCCTATTCCAATGACACTTTGCCAGAAAATATCACGCCCTTTATCCTCCCCCGGTTTCAGATGATTACCTGCATGCTCCAGTTCAGGATAACCCCGATAAATATGCCCTTTATCGTCCAGCATGTTTTCTCTGGAATAAGATTTCAGAGAGAAGGGTGCAGAATAAGTGCGTTCATTAACTTCTCCCATCTCGCCCAATAACTTATCCAATACGCTATAAACATCACTGGAATAGAAAGTCTTCTCATTGTTTTGTCCAGGAACAGGCTCCAGAGCGACCCGAAAATGTAAGGAGTCAGTAAATCCGATCAGGATATACGTCAGAATCACAATAAAACAAGACATGCCCAGACGGGATTGAAATACCTCTCTCCAGCGCTGCCGGTTTTGCGGATTTCTCATCAGGTTCACGATAAATACGCCAATAGCCACCAACAAAATATAAAGAAGTACATCGCTCCAGAGAAAAACAGGTTTCATCGTCGGCTTCCTTTTTATTTAATGCAACCGAACCCGGGGATCAACCAGAGTGTAAGAAATATCCGTCAAAATCAGTCCGATGATATACAACAGAGAACCGATGAATACCATTGTTCGGACAATAGAAAAATCCTGAGATTTCAATGCATCTAACATGTAGCTGCCCAAACCAGGAATACCAAAGAAAGACTCCATAACCAATGCTCCCATAAATAGCATAGGAATAACCACCACCACATTGGTTAAAATAGGAATCATGGCATTGGGTAAAATATGACGAAATAATACTCGCAGCTCACCTATGCCTTTTGCCCGAGCGGTACGCACATAATCTTGCTCTGCTTCCTCAAGAAACAGGGTGCGATATAATCTTGCTCCTGCCCCGATACCTGCCAGCACACCAATAACAGTGGGCAGAATTAAAAATTTCACTCCGTCAACACCGGACAAAAAACCGGAAACCGGAACCAGTTTCCACAGCCGGGCAAACAGGAACTGACCTCCAATAATGTAAAGCATGTAGGACACTGACAACAAAATAACAAACAGGATAACAAACCCTTTTTCAATCCCGGTATTCCGGAACATCACCACCAAAAGGGCAATGCAAATATTCACCCAGATCCCAATCATAAATGTAGGTACAGCAATCGCCAGACTTGGCCACATCCGTTGTGACACGTCGCTGGAAATATCACGACCGCTTTCAGACTGCCCAAAATCAAAAGCAAACAATTTAACGGATTTTTGAAAGAAAATAGTTTCTGTCAATAGGGCTACTCCGTTCTCTGCCTTATTGATAAAAAGCGGCTTATCGTAGCCATGGGTTTCTTTCCATAAATCAATCGCCTGCTCAGTAACATGCTTATCCCCCAGCTGAGCTCTTGCCATATCATCAGGACTGTTCACAATAAAAAACAGGATAAACGTAATCAGGTTAACACCAATCAGAATAGGAACTGCATACAACAATCTTCTTATAATATACGCCAGCATGTAGAGTTACCTTGTTAGCTGCCAATACTGTTTTTTCAAAATGCGTTTAACCATCAAATACGCCAGTCATAAAAAGTCTTTGAAATAAATTTTTTTAGTACTTTTTTTACTGATCTTCCTTAACTCTGAGAATTAAGTAATGTTTAGTTTTTCATATTAATCGTCATTTTCTGACGACGCCGATAAGCAATAATAGCCGGTACACAAAACATCAAAAAAACCAACATTATTATCACTAAGGGTAAAACAATAGGCCGGTTCCACTCAGCTTGCTTTTGATGGCGCAACGAATCATCAATTCTCAGATATTTCAGTGTGCCCTTGCTAATCCCGTGACGCTTACCATTATATACCCACTGGTTATTCAGGAAATATTCCCTGGGATAATAGCCGGTAAACCAAGGGCTATCGCGCCGTACAATATCTACCATTTTTTCAATAATACGATCTCGTTCAGGGCTATTGTCCATTGTCTTCATTTGATGAAAAAGTCGATTGTATTCCGGATTATTATAATTAGCTGCATTAGCACCATTAGGATTACCCAATAAAGGAGCTTCCTCTCCTATCAATAAAAACAGAAAATTTTCCGGATCCGGATAGTCTGCTAACCAACCGCTGGTAAATAACTGAAAATTCCCGTCACGCAATTTTTCTTTATAGCGATTCCAATCGGACGAACGGTATTCCAACTCAATCCCTAATTTTTTCAGTTGTCGCTTCTGCCATTCCTGAGATGTTCTTCCTGATGCCTGAGATTGCACATCAAAATACAGCTTCAGAGGCTTCCCGGTTTTTTCATCCCGTCCACCGGGATAGCCGGCTTCTTTCATAAGCTGTTGAGCATAAGCAATGCTTTTCCGCAGAGGTTCGCCATTGACCCAATCGTGGGTATACGGATTAATTCCTTGTTTCCCCTCCTGGTAACCATTAATACCAGGAGCCAAGGGACCGGTATATGCCAGAGCCGAACCGTTAATAAAAATATCAATGAACGCTTCCATGTCCCAGACAATAGCAATAGCTTGCCGTAATTTACGCTGTTTTTCGCTGTAACCACCTACAACAGGATCCTGCATATTAAAGCCATAAAAATAAATAGCCGGTTTTATATCCTCTGACAATGTAATGGCACGCTCCTGCATTTCAGACGACAACTCAATACCATTGGGCCCAATGGCCAAGGCCTGATCGAAATTCTGCGTCACATTGCCGTGATTTTCTCCGGATCGGTCGTAATAGCCCTGCAGAAATTTCGTCCACATGGGCAGAGTTGACTTATCCAGGCTGAAAATAGCCTTATCGATAAAGGGTACGGACTTACCGGCATCCTTAAGGTATCCCAGAGCAACATCCTCCTGAGATCCTTCTGACGGATAAAGATCCAACCGATAATTAGGGTTTCTCTCTAGGATAATCGCTCGGTTCGGGTCATTTTCAGTCATCATAAACGGTCCTGTTCCCACAGGATACCAATCCAGTGTCAGGTTCTTTTCCTTAAATCCCGGGTTATTAAAAAAACGGTCTGCCTCCCAGGGAACCGGTGCAAAAAACGCCATGGCCAGCCAATAGGAAAACTGGGGATAGATGCCATTTATAGTAATGCTGTAAGTATACTCATCAATCTTGTTCAATCCTTTCATGGTAAAGTCACGCAAATCCAACCAACCCTCACGATCCGCAGTGCGCAATTGCTCAGTCATCGATCCCATACCAACAATGTATTTGCTCATAAACCCCATCATTGGGGAATGAACGGCAGGATCCGCCATACGTTTAATCTGATAGATAAAATCATCGGCGTTTAATTCACGGCTGGCCACCTGATCAAAGTCAGCCACTGTCCGATAGTATTTACCCTCTTCTTCCTCGTTGAAAAAGTATCTGTACTGACCATTACGCATAACAAAGGCAGGATGTGGCTGGTATCGGATGCCCTGCTTCAGGCGAATGGTATATTCGCTGTATCTAACATCAGAACTCTCTTTTTTTACCGGTCTGAAATTTTTATCCAGAAAACGAATTTCCGGCATAGTTTGGGCAACAAGCGGTTCCAGAACATAAGGCCGTTTTAGAAAGTGATAACCCAGAGGAGGCTCATAAATCTGAGCAATAAATAGGTTTTCATCAGAAGAATAAGAAACAACCGGATCCAGATGCTGAGGGGAAATTTGAAAATTAGTATAATAAACCGATAGTCCATCGGCTTCCTTTTTATGTGGATTATTCCATTGACCCGAACAGGCTGACAGCAACAACACCATAAGGGCTGTAATACCGAAAGTCTTGTAATTCATAGACCCTCTTTTTCGTTATTATTCTCTTAACTTACCTGAATACATATTTTTGCCATCCGTTTTCTTTCTTCAGGACAACTGTCCATAGGATAAGAAAAGACTGGCCTGTTCTTCCTCTCTGCTTAAACAGTTTTACTGTAAAATTCTGCTCAAGCACACAAAGAAACATAAGGCTTCTTACAAAAAACAGCAAATAAATTCAGGAAAATCGCAAATGCAATTATTTTCCTTTTTATGTACCCAAACCCAATAAAGGAATCAATTCTGCCCGATTTTTTACCAGATCAGCCAAAGTATAGCGATCCAGAACCGCCATAAATTCAGACATAGCTTCAGTCAATATCTTTTTTAACTCACAGGCAGATACGAGACGGCACTGGTGATCCTCACAATCCACGACGTTCAGGGAATTCTCCATATCTCTCACCAGTTGCCCTATATTAATATCAACAGGCTTTTTTCCCAAGCAAATACCTCCTCCTTTTCCCCTGAGGGTCATTAAATATCCCAGTTGGCCCATCCTGTGAACAATTTTCATCATATGATTACGGGACAGGTTATAAATATCTGTCACCTCTTGTATCGATAATAACCGGTCATCTGATACAGATGCCGCATAAATCAAAATACGCAATGCGTAATCTGTCTGCTTATTAAGTTTCATACGTTCTCTATCCTTGTGAATATTAATAATCTCTCTGCTGACTGTTTATCAAACACCCGATATTTTACGACTGGACAATCTTATAACAAGTAAATAATATACAACTTTTAAAGATTCATATTAAATACATCTTTTATTAAGAAGAAACACATGCCACTCAGTGAAAAAACCAAAGCCATTGTAAAAAATACAGCTCCTGTTCTGGCCGAACACGGAGAAACCATCGCCAGTTATTTTTATCAGGATATGTTTCGCCATAACCCTGAACTACTGGAAATATTCAATGGTAGTAATCAACATACCGGAGCGCAGCCCAGAGCTCTTGCTGCAGCAGTCTATGGTTATGCTGCCAACATCGACAATCTTGCGGCATTAACTCCTGTAGTACAGCGAATTGCTCATAAGCATGCCAGTTTTAATATCAAGCCCGAGCACTATCCCATTGTAGGGAAACATTTGCTGGGCGCTATTGTCCATGTATTAGGTGATCAGGCTACCGATGATATTATTCAGGCATGGACAGAAGCTTATGAATTTTTAGCCAGTATTTTCATGGAAGTAGAAGAAGGCATTTATCACGCTAATGAAACACAGGAAGGAGGCTGGAGAGGAACAAGAGCATTCCGTGTTGCAAAAAAAATTCAGGAAAGCAGCCTTATTACTTCATTTTATTTTGAATCTGTTGACCAAAAACCTATTGCTACATTTATGCCCGGACAGTATATCGGGCTTTACTTGCATCCATCCAACCATCCCTATCAGGAAATTCGTCAATACAGCCTGTCTGACGCCCCCAACAACAAATATTACCGCATATCTGTGAAAAGAGAGCCACAAGGTGTCGCTTCCAATTATCTTCACGATGACGTAAAAGAAAACGACATAATTCATCTCAGTGCCCCGGCCGGAGATTTTTATCTTAACCAAAACAGTAAAAATCCGGTCGTTCTCATCAGTGCAGGTGTAGGGCTAACACCCATGATGAGCATGCTAAACACTCTGATTCAGAAACAAAGCACCAGAAAAATCACTTTTGTTCATGCGGCTGTTGATGGCAATGTACACGCATTCAAACAACATATTCAGCAAATCACCAAAGCTCACGATAATGTCAGCAGTGTCGTGTTTTACAGTAACCCAAAACCGAATGACAGCGAATACGACTATACTGGATATGTTAATCTGACGACTGTTCGCTCACAAATCACCGATGATCATACCGATTATTATCTTTGTGGTCCTATAGGTTTTATGTCATTTATCAATGAAGGTTTAAAAAACCTTGGCATAACACCGGAACATACTCACTTTGAGGTATTTGGCCCCCACAAAATACTGAAATAATAACTCGCCTATTTCCTTGTATATTCCCATAAATCTGCTCCTTATAGTCTCATGGCAATAATCCATAAGGAGCTTTCCTGACAAGCCTTTAAAATTTAATACCAGTTTTATCCCTTTATCCTGATAGCTGATCCCCGTCCTATCAGATAGTCTTTTACCAGAAAAGATGCCGATTCTGAAGAGTCTTCCGGTCGCAACTCACAGCTGTCAATAGCTACTTCATTTTGTTCTTTCAATCTCATCGAAATCTGATAAAAAAACAATGGCATAATTTCTGAAATTCTTTCAATTTGACTGCTGATGCCAACTCATAACCTTTCAAATAAAAGGCACCCGTATCCATAGAGGCACTTTCCAACTGAGCCACTAAATCGGGTAACTGAACATCAACATCAGAGGTGGTATGAACCATAACCTGCGAACCTGACCTTTCCCCATGCCAATACGTTTCATGGTCAATACAGATAAATTTAACAACAAATAAAGAAAGAACAGTAATGCCTGTTTTTTCAGTCAGGCGCTTCAGGAAGGCTTTATAGAAGTATTCACTACTTCTAATACACGAAACCCATCGTTTTCACGATCGATCCGATAAAATGTACCACATTTTGAACACACGTGGTGATGAGTCATTACCGGCATTAATTGCGCCCTTTGCCGTTTATGGCAATCATGACTGCAATTCCACGCAATATATTGATCCCCTCCATGCCACATATAGTGAGCGGGCATTTTGTACCCATCTTCAAACGTTACATAAGGGAGCTTTGATCGATAGCCAAGATGGTTTGTTTTCATAATCTGTACTTCCCTGAACAGACAAACGTACATACTTTATTTCAGTCACGGATTTTAATGATTCTGTTATCAATGCAATGAACGTTCGCCCCAGCAGAATGCTGATGAAAAACATTAAGACCATTAAGGCTTCTGTTTTTAATGCACAGATACCCTTCATTATAGTCAATATCTGAAAATTGTCAGCGCCCCGCCAAAATCCTTTTTTATCTGACTCACTTCAAAAAAAACGAGGTTCCAATACTTGCCCCGCCTTGATTTTCTTCAGTGCATTCCGTCGTGCCACATCATGCAGAGAGGTATAATACCCACCCTTGAGTAAACTGACATCTTCAAATCTCCAGTCAACATCCTCTTCACTCACCGCCTGCCCCCTCAGAATACGATTCTTGCTTACCAGCACTGGAAGATACATAGATACATGCCCCCCAACCAGCAACGACCAGTTTTTTTCATCCGGACAACGCAACTTCAATAACTGCCAGCCATAATCAGCGCGGGACAGATCCTGAATAACCCAGCCGCATTTACAGGATTTAATTTTCATGCGCTGTGACGGTTTTCGGATACTGACAAAAAATCTCTCTGCCTGACAGGCATCCGCTGCTCTTTGTGCTTTTTCAAATAAAAAAGAGTAAGCAACGGGAACAACTTTTTGTGAAACATATTCCCCAGCCCATAGCTTCAGAGTACCAAGACAACAAGCAGCTAATAAAACCATAATAGGGAAAAATAACGCACGGGTTCTGGACATAATAAAAACAGGTTTCTATCGTAAGCAATAACAGAAGTTTGACAGGATTTGCTCTTACAACCCATTCACACAACGTCAGTATAGTATTATCTTTATAAAGTCTGATATTTTCCCATTGAAAAAACAACGAGGTATCAATGAAACAAATTACTGTGAACGTCAGCAAACGAGGCAACAAACAAACAGATGACACACAAAACACGACAGAGATAAAGTTAAAAGAAATGCTGACAAGGCTCAAAAAGAAAGGCCTGAACCCTCTGCAAATCAGTGAAAAATTAACCGAACACGGCATCGAGCCGCCAGAAGGTAAAAGCTGGAATTATGCTCAAGTGGTAGCGTTATGCAAACGCCTGAAAATCTAATACCGGCCGGTTTTCAGCAAAACATCAAAGCGGCGGCGTTTTTCTGCTGCATCCAATGGAGAGCTATCATCACCTGATAGCTCTGGTATCAGAGAAGAACTATCTAATGGACAATCCTGACCAATGGTCTGCTGAGCCGATGACTGGATAATGTACTGATCCATAACATCCAGTGCCTCAAGAATTCCTTCGTAACGTGGATCAGTTTCATCCAGAACATCGATTTTTTTAGCCAGTTTATCCCGTATTTCCTGAATCCTATCGAAAGAAACCTGGTGCCCGTGCCCAGCAAGCCATTTTCTGGCCGACATTCCGTCAGTTGCCATAATGAATCATTTATTATCCTGTTAAAAACACCGATTTTACCATATATTGCTGCGCACAACGATTGGACGTAAACTTGCTTGCTTTTCATGATCATGGGTCTGAGCATTGACTAAAGACACACTATGGCTTGCTCCTCTTATAAAGCAACTCAAAGGCCTTTCAGGACAAAAGTTTCCTCACGGCTTTTCCTGTAGAGTTGCCTGCTCCGTTGACCCTGTAGAAATGACTCACTGGCTGTCAATCCAGAATATTCCCCTGAAAAGTTTCTGGAGAAACAGGAAAGGGAATCTTTCTATTGCCGGATTAGGACAGGCTTGGGAATACCGGTTACACCATCGCAACGACATAGCACCCTGCTTCCGGCAAATCAGTCAGTTATTAAAGAATAATTCCACAGATTTATCGCCATTACAATGTCTGGGATTTATTGCCTTTTCAGATCAGCAACAGTGCACATGGGAATCGTTTGGTTATGGGCATTTTTTCCTGCCCGCTATTGAACTGAGAAAAAATACCTGGGGCTACCAGCTGGCCTGTCATCTTTTCTATGACAATCCTCAGCAATGGCAGACCATGATAAATAAGCGAGTTGAACAACTCAGCCATCTTGACTGGTCAACCACCAGCAAAAAACATCATTCCTGTGCACTAACACCTGCAGGCTACATTCCGGACGAAACCCAGTGGCAACACTTAATGACCCAGTCACAACAAGCCTTCAGGGATAAGCAATTCCGTAAAGTCGTACTCTCCCGTGAATCCCGATTCTCATTTGACGGAACCTTGTCGCCCTGGGAGATACTGCGCCGATGGCATGAAGCCAACCCTTATTCATACACGTATGCTTTTCAGGAAACACCGGGGCATGTATTTTTTGGCTGTTCTCCAGAAAGTTTATTTCATCGACGTGGACTGTCCATTACGACAGAAGCTCTGGCAGGAACCATTAGCCGGGGAACAGATCGTTACACAGACCAGGAAAAAGCAGACTATTTATTATCCGACCCCAAAAACATTACGGAAAACCGGCTGGTTCTGGATGACATCAAGCAAAGGCTTAATCCGGTATGCACCCACCTGAAAGCCGACAAGACCCATTCATTACTCAAGCTAAAAAATTTACAGCACCTGCGCTATCTCATTCGGGGTCGTCTCATCCCTGATGTAAAAGATGAAGATCTTATCCGAATACTGCACCCCACCCCAGCTATTGGCGGCTTACCGCGAGAACAGGCCATGGCTTTTATCCACCGGGAAGAGCCTTATGCCCGGGGACTTTACGCAGGTATCTGCGGTATTGTCGGGTTGAACGATACAGAGTTAAATGTTTCTATCCGCTGTGCACGGCTTGCACCCGGTAAACTCTCTCTCTATTCAGGGGCAGGTATCATCCCGGCATCCCGCAGTCTGGATGAATGGGAGGAGCTGGACAACAAAATTTCAACTATCCGGCATATCTTGCATACAATTTGTACTTAAGAACGGATGTAATGGTGTCACCATAAGCTATTCAGGGGTAGAATGCTTTTCTTTTTAATACATTTACCCAAAGGGTCTGACATTGCTGTGAGTCGGCCAGTGCATAAAACTCCGTCAACTGAGAAAGCCACGTAGTACGGATAAACAAGTGTCGTCAACAGCAGCAAAGCCAAAGACAACGGATATCACTCTCATCACCTTTTTGCTGTACTGTAACCGTGAACTCACCAGAAACCTTTGCTCATAAACATACCAGTCTCAACGCACTGTGGTCAGCCCTCCTTCTGGAAGAACTCTGGCGACTCGGTGTCCGACATTGCTGTATTGCACCAGGCTCACGGTCGGCTCCCCTGACATTAGCAGCAGCAGAGCAGAATAAACTCATCAAACATACGCATTTTGATGAGCGTGGGCTGGGTTATTTTGCCCTGGGTCTGGCAAAAACCAGCAAGACTCCCGTCATTATCATTACAACTTCCGGAACTGCTGTAGCTAATTTATACCCGGCCATTATCGAAGCCCGACAATCTCATGTCCCTTTAATTGCGCTGACGGCTGACCGGCCTCCGGAGCTGATTAATTGTGGTGCCAACCAGGCTATTGACCAACAGGGTATTTTTGGCCGTTATCCGGGAAACATCCTGAATCTTCCCACACCTTCTGAAGATATTCCTGCCCGATGGCTGCTCAGCAGTATCGATCAGGCCTTTACAACCAGTTGTAGTGAATACCTTCCTTTGCATATTAACTGCATGTTCAGGGAACCTCTTTATCCTTTTAGCGATCATGATTTCAGTCATTATCTAGCACCCTTATCCCACGACTGGCTTTACCATACCGAAGCATGCACCCGTTACCAGAAAAATTCTCTGACGATATTACCTGATACAAACAGGCCTGAGATTCCTTTACAGCCTCTGACAACAGACACTATTAAAAAAATGGCAGGAGACTGCGGAATAATCGTCGTTGGTCGTATGGCTCCGGGGACAGACAGACAGGCGGTAATACGCCTTGCCAAAACTCTGGGATGGCCGGTAATCGCTGATATCCAGTCACAGATTCACAGCTCTCCTGAAACATTGGCTCACAGCGATTGCCTGTTAAATAATCCTGATGGAATAAAGCGACTGACACAGGCAAAACATATTATCCAGTTAGGCGGATTCCTGCTGTCCAAATCATTGATGCGATTCCTTAACACCCATTGTTGGGAGCATTACCTGTTCATAGACGATACATCATCAAAACTGGATCCCGGACACTGGCAAACCCATCGGATTATTGGGTCTGTTGCACAGATAGGTAATCAGCTTTCAGCTACACTGGAGCATCATATTTCTGAGCAGGATGAAAAATCCGAAAAAACCAACAAATATTTATGGCTGCAACAACTCAGGAAATATAGCCATCAGGTATCGTCTTTTTGTATCGCAGAGCTTAAAAACAGTTCCCAGCTTTCTCAGGCGTGGATAAGTTTGACACTTCCCGGCATGCTTCCGGATTCTGCTACTTTGTTTTTGGGCAATAGCCTACCGGTCCGGCTTTTTGACCTCTATGCAGAAAACACTCAGTGCTCTGTCCTGACAAACCGGGGAACCAGTGGTATTGACGGTTTACTGGCCACAGCAGCCGGATGTGCAACAGGTATGACAGACTCGTCATCTCCCTTAGTGACGGTTATCGGTGACACCTCATTTCTTTATGATCTCAATTCGCTGTCCCTCATGAGAACAGTCCGTCGCCCAGTCATTATTGTTTTGCTGAATAATGATGGCGGAGAAATTTTTCGCCTTCTCCCGTTAGGCAAAGCCGCTCATCAGGTTACCCAATATTTCCAGATACCTCATGGATTAGATGGCTTTCATGCCGCTTCCATGTTTGGACTATCCTATCATTGTGTGAAAGATCAGCGGGAATTTTGCAACACAATCACACAGGCACTTACTTTCAACAGCTGCTCAATCATTGAAGTGAAAACACCCGCTGGTCAAGCGGCCAAACAAATTCGGGAAACCATCCGACAGGCAGGAGAAAAGTAATATGCCACTTGCTTACCGAACCTGGGGATTAAGGGAAAACCCGCCACTGGTGCTGGTTCATGGTTTTCTCGGTGACAGTAATGACTGGACACAATTGGCAAATTGTCTGGAAAAAGATGCGTATATCATTGCCGTAGACTTGCCAGGGCATGGTAAAAGCGCAGAACTGAAACCGGATATAAACAAGCCCTGGCGGTTTTTCAGTGAGCAGCTTAATCAGGTTTTACAGCAACTGAATATTGAACAATATACACTGCTAGGATATTCACTGGGAGGGCGTTTATCCATCGCCCACACTTTTCATGATCCTCGCCCTGTTAAGCAGCTGATCATTGAATCCGCTCACCCCGGCCTTCAATCGGCTCAACAGAAGCAGGGGCGTCTGATTCATGACACCCAATGGGCTGAGCGGTTTCGTCACGAACCGCTCGGCAACGTGCTGGAAGACTGGTATCAACAGCCGGTGTTCCGCCCTCTTTCCACACCACAACGAATCAGTATGATTAATGCACGACTGGGGCAGAGCGGTGAAACACTGGCTCAGATTATGGGAACATTTAGCCTGGCTCGCCAGGAAGATTATAACCAGCGCTTTTGTACCCTGACCGTTCCGGTGCACTTTATTTGCGGCGAGCATGACCAGAAATTCAAGACCATCGGCCAACATCTGACCTTATCGGATGATCTGGCTGACCTGCATGTCATTCCGGCAGCGGGGCATAACTGCCACAGAGAAAAGCCGGATCAGACAGCTACAGTTATTAAACAACTACTACGGAGTTAAACGATGGAAACAATGGATTCCCCGGTTATATGGGAAAATATGACAGGCAAGTATTCCGATATTCTGTACCACACCACAGACGGCATCGCTAAAATCACTATTAACCGCCCGGAAATTCACAACGCCTTCCGTCCGAAAACAGTCATGGAAATGCGGGATGCGCTGCAACGGGCACGATTTGATGAAAGTATTGGCGTGATTGTTATTACCGGTGCCGGCGAAAAAGCGTTTTGTTCCGGTGGAGACCAAAGTATCCGTGGCGATTCCGGTTATCAGGACGACAAAGGAACCAACCACCTGAACGTACTGGATTTTCAGCGAGAAATCCGCACCTGTCCGAAACCGGTTATTGCCATGGTGGCCGGCTACGCTATCGGCGGAGGACACGTACTGCATCTGGTTTGCGACCTGACTATTGCTGCTGACAATGCTTGCTTCGGACAGACAGGCCCTAAAGTAGGTTCATTCGATGGTGGCTTCGGAGCCAGCTATATGGCTCGCGTTATCGGTCAGAAAAAAGCCCGTGAAATATGGTATCTCTGCCGTCAGTATGATGCCCGGCAAGCACTGGACATGGGATTGATCAATACCATTGTCCCTCTCAAAGATCTTGAAAAAGAAACCGTTCAATGGTGCCGTGACATTCTTCGCCATTCTCCACTGGCCATCCGCTGCCTGAAATCAGCCTTTAATGCAGATTGTGACGGACAAACCGGCCTTCAGGAACTGGCAGGCAATGCTACTTTACTGTATTACATGAGCGCTGAAGCTCAGGAAGGCAGAGACGCATTTCTGGAAAAAAGGACACCGGACTTCGCTAAATTTGGCCGTAACCCTTAATGACGACAGTTGAACGGGCACGTATTTTCCAGTATGCGTTTCCCCTGCGTTATCCACTACCACTGAAAAGCTCACGGATCACTGCACGACAAGGTTTGATCCTTGAGCTTACGGACAATCAGGGAGTAACAGCTTATGGGGAAGCCTCTCCTTTACCTGATTTCAGTCAGGAATCTTTAGCTGCCTCCCGTTCATTACTTATTAAGACCGTGTCCCAACTGGTTGAAAACCACTGGGGCACAGGTTATCAGCACCCGTGGCTCCTGCCCGTTACCAGTGTTGCTTTCGCGATTGAATCGGCATTATGGGGATTAAATCTTGCTCAATATAAACAATCACCGGAAACGGCTCCTTTATTAACCGGGACTAGTTATACCATCAACAAGCGCTTATCCAGTTGGCCAACACCCTTCCCCCGGGAATTTAAATTTAAAGTAGGCCGTCAACCTCTGCACAAAGATATCGAACAGGTGATGTCTATTCTGGGTCGGCTACCATCGAGCAGCAAACTCCGGCTGGATGCTAACCAGCACTGGAACCCTCAACAACTGATCGATTTCTCAAAGGCGATTGACGTCCACCGTATCGCCTATATTGAAGAACCCGTACCAAAATCAAATATTTTCCCAGAATTATTCCGGAGAACCGGCATTTACTATGCTCTGGATGAAAGCCTTCAACATTATCATCCCATCCAGATGATGTCGGGACTCCGTGCTTTGATCATCAAGCCAACCCTGACCGGAGGCCTTCATTACTGTCACCAGCTTATTCGTCGTGCCAAACAACAGGGCATTCGCGCTGTACTCAGCTCCTCATTTGAATCGCCATTGGGTATTCATGTTTTGCAACAACTTGCCGCCCACTGGCTTCCTGATGAAATGGCAGGACTGGATACTCTGACAGCCTTTCACTCAGACTGCCCGTTATTTTCTCTGCCCTCTTCAGGCTGTCCATTTCCTGATCACGTTATCAAACAGCTGGATCTTATATGTCAGTTTCCCTCCCATTAGACACTTGTCCGCTTCGTTATCAAGCAATCAAAGATCCCACTCATTCTGCTTTTCTCTGGGACGGCCACGCTTTATCTTATGCCTTAATAGACCATTGGGTGAACGATATTTGTCTTGCTATGGCCAAGCAGGGCATACAAACCAATGACCGTTTAATGCTCTTAAATGGCAACGCTCTGGATACCTGTTTATTAATTATTGCTTGCCTTCGTACAGATGTCTTGTTTTGCCCTGTCAATCCGAGTTTCCCAGAAGATCAAATCACTCAGTACGCTCTTAATGCCAGCATTAACTGGCTCTGCTCTCCTGCCACATTAAGCGAAAGATTACTACAGTATTGCAACCATTTTGTTCTCCCTGAAAAAAATCATAATGTCCAGCGTCCCAACACACTGATTAAGATTAATCCCAATGCATTATTAACCGTTGTCGCAACATCCGGATCAACAGGCACCCCCAAGGCTATTGCCCACAGTTATAAAAACCATTTTTTTAATGCTGTAGGTTCCCAATCGGCCTTACCCTTAAAACCGGAAGATTCATGGCTGGTTTCTCTACCTCTGTTCCATGTAGGCGGCATAGCCATTATTTTTCGCTGCTTGCTTGCCGGAGCAACTCTGATAGCTTTCAGCAAACACCAGCCATTAGCTGAAACCCTGACATCCTATCGTATATCTCATCTGTCGTTAGTCAACACACAACTTTACCGGTTACTTATTCATGAAAAAATGCATTTAGGGAATACCGGACTACGCTATATCTTACTCGGGGGAGGTATTGCTTCTCAGCCTCTGGTAGAAACAGCACAAAATCAAGGCTTAGTGGTGCTGACCACTTATGGCATGACGGAGATGGGTTCACAAGTCTGTACGGACAAACCGGTTTTTAGCCAATACGGCATGACTTCCGGCTCTCTATTACCCTATTGTGACATAAAAATAGCTGATCATGATGAGATTTATGTAAGAGGAAAGCCCTTGGCACAGGGTATTTTACATAAAGGCGAGTTACAAACCGTAACCGATGCTTCCGGCTGGTATCATACCGGTGACCGAGGCAAATGGCTGAACAATCAGATTCTCGTTACGGGCCGAACAGATAATCTCTTTATTTCAGGGGGTGAAAATATTCAACCAGAAGAAATCGAACGGGCATTACTACTGTTTCCTACGGTGATTCAGGCTGTCGTTGTACCTTACCTGAATGTAGAATTTGGACAGCGCCCCGTTGCTTACCTAAAAACAACCGATAGTCTTATTAATGTCGATGCTTTAAAACAACATCTCTCTCATCACATTGCCCGATTCAAGGTACCGGATAAATTTCTTCCTTTTCCGGATACGTCACAATCTCTGGGCATTAAAGTCAACCGCCAAAAATTCAAGTTTCTAGCCCAACAAATCAATCGTTGATGATTTCATGACGGATAATTTCTTTCCTATCCGAACATTTCTGGCCATTCCCGTTAAAATTCTGGAATGGCAAACACTTTCCCATTTTTTGTCTGATCATTATCCACCTTTTATAATCACACACTGGATTCCCACCCAAAAACATCACCTGACATTAAAATTTCTTGGCAACAGCTATCAAAACCAACTGAGCAAACTAGCCAACATACTAAAGAAATCATTTCAGCATATTCCTGCATTCCAGTGTTCCGCACATTGTCTCACGAAATTACCTATCCACCAGTCCCCACGTTTTTTGGTGCTAGCCGTACAACCTGATTCTCGCTTGACGGAGCTTGCTGAAATATGTGATCAGGCTGCCTTATCCTGTGATTTTCCCGCAAGCCGGCATAGTTTTTTTCCCCATATAAGCTTGGCACGTTTTCCCCAGTCACAAAAAATCGAAACATTTTTGCCCAAAAATAATATTAAACCAGTGACTTTTTCCATCAAAAATATTCACCTATTTATAAGTCACCAAAAATCAAAGCAGCCAGTTTATCAAACGGTAAAAGTGTTTAGCTTACAAACAGTGACTTGATACTTATTCATTAGCAACCACAATCAGAAGTAAATAAAAGAGCATTGTTAACCAAAAAATCATCAAGCAAACTATTAAAGAAATAATAATTCTAAATTTACTGTATTTTCTTAACCGCAGTTTCAAGTAATAACTGCAATTTCATTACGCAGCGAGTAAGTCCATTCGCTGCCCCATAAATAATTCATTCGGTGACCGGCAACCTC
>NSIT01000024.1_pt1 | contig 26852 bp, 24 predicted proteins | sample 1450681 | NCBI WGS metagenome assembly NSIT01 (sample SAMN07455404, study PRJNA386592) | invertebrate metagenome | isolation source: Endozoicomonas-like sequences binned from scallop gill tissue | host: Pecten maximus | place: United Kingdom: Lyme Bay MPA | collected 2013-06-01
CCCCATAATTGATTATTGTTATCTGCCGGCAGTTGGTACTGTCCGTTAATGGAGATCAGCTCCGCTTCAAAGTGCTGACAAAAAATTCGGGCATCTTTGTTGCCGCTGATGCCAGCTAAGGCTCGTCCGCGTAAAGGACCATAAACATGAATATTGCCTTCTGCCAGTAATTCAGAGCCTGCTCCGACAGGGCCCAATACGATCAGGTCACCTTCAGAATAAACTTGTTGTCCGGAGCGAACAGGCTTATCAATGATTTGTGTGGGAATCGTTTTTTCTATAGGGGGCTGTTGAACAGAACAGGCATCTGTGACAGGGTGATGGCTAACATCTTCTGTCTTGTTGATCATTACTATCTTATCATCTGTATGGTAAGCGCAGTTCTCATCATGGTCTTTTAGTTGAGTTGCCGGAAGCCAGGAAATGCCAGCCAGTGCCGAATTTTTCTGGATCTCAGCATTTCCACCACGAATGGCCATTAAGACCATACCATTTTCTTCCAGTAGCCGTCGCAGGGAAACGAGATTAATGACGGGCGTGTTGTGGGGCATTTTTTCCAGGGCAATAACGACAGGTGACTGGTTGAAAAAATTGGGTGCTTTTTCGATGATATGATGGAGTTGCTTTTTAATAGTGATTAAATCAGAGACATGTAATTCTAATGTTGTCAGTGTATAAATGCTGCCTTTCATATGAAAAGCATTGATCGTGTTCTTTACTTGCAAATCAGGTTTCATGGCTCAGGCTTTTGTTTCATCAATGACACGGGGCTCTGTTGATCAGAGTATGATCATCGTTCAGTGAATAATTAAGGTATCTTGTAATCTGTAAGCTATGTCAACTACTCAACATAATACGTTATATAACAATTCGTTTCATTGGTCATTTCTATCCACCCGTTATTGGTTGACGTGGTTAGGGTTATGTCTGAGCTTTTTTGTCTCTCTTTTGCCTTTTGTACTGATTCTGTTTATAGGGCGTTGTATTGGTCGGTTTTTTTATTATACCAATGGTTCAAGGGTTGTGATTGCCCGTATTAATTTATCTCATTGTTTTCCGGAAAAAAGCGAGCAGGACAGAGAATCTTTATTAAGAAAGAATTTTGAAGCCGTAGGCATGGGGATTATGGAGGTCTGTATTGCCTGGTGGTGGCCACACTGGCGTTTGAAAAGAAAAGTGAAAGTGGAAGGTTTAGAGCACCTGAAAAAAGATGATGGACGTGGAACTGTCCTGATGATTATGCATTTTACCACCGTTGAATTAGCAGGCTCTTTTGTTCCTCTTTTTCATAGTATTGATGCTACGTATCGGGAGCATAAAAATCCTGTGTTTGAGTATGTACAAAGAAATCGGCGACAACGTCATGAAGGTCAGGGGGAGCTATTGGGACGCCGAGATGTCAGAGGTATGATACGTTCTCTGAAAAGGGGACGGACGGTTTGGTATGCCCCAGACCAGGACTATGGGCGAAAGCACAGTATTTTTACCCGCTTTTTTGGCATCCAGACGGCAATGGTAACGGGAACATCTCGTTTTGCTCGTATGGGAAATGCACGGGTTATTCCTATGACGCTATTGAGAAAACCCGGGGCAAAAGGCTATCAGTTGCGGTTTTACCCTCCTTTGCCCAAATTCCCGTCTGATGATGAACAGGCCGATACACAAAGAGTCAGCGACTTTATAGAAAAACAGATCGAGGCTCATCCGGACCAATATATGTGGTTGCATCGACGTTTCAAGACAAGACCAGAGGGTGAGACCCTATTTTATCCCAAAAAACAACATTAAAAAAAAGCCTGCGGACAGGGATATCAGATATGTCAGGTGGACAGTCTTTTTGTGGTAGTTGATCCGTTGTTTTTTGCCGGGGTGAAGTTTCCGAAACCGTTATGCATTTTGCGTCGGTTGTTCTGTTATCGGGAGCTGTTATACTCATCACCCTTTTTCTTACCTGTTTGTTAGCTGTCTATGGGCAGGCTGATTGAGTACAGATAGTTCTTTAAGTGGTACGTATGATAGAAAAAACAATATATCAGACATCTTCTCAGTCTGGGTCGGGCAGTGTGAGACTGCAAAAATTGCTGGCATCAGCCGGAGTAGGTTCCCGCAGAAAAATAGAGCAGATGATCAGTGAAGGCCGTATTGCCGTAAATGGTGAAGTGGTTCATCTGGGAGATCGTGCCACACGGGAGGATGTGATTACTCTTGATGGACGGGAGATTTCCATTAGGCCATCTACGGCTTGTCGGCGGATTATTATGTATAACAAGCCAGAAGGTGAGGTATGCAGCCGGTTTGATCCTGAAGGTCGTCCGACGGTATTCAGTCGATTGCCAAAATTGAAAGGTGAACGCTGGATCTCCATAGGTCGGTTGGATCTTAATACATCGGGGTTGTTGTTGTTTACTAACGATGGTGCTTTGGCACATAGGTTAATGCATCCATCCTATACCATTGAGCGTGAATATGCTGTTCGTGTCATGGGTCATGTTACTCCGGATGATATCGATGCATTATTCAGCGGTGTTGAGCTGGAAGATGGAACGGCGCGGTTTACGGACATTGTGGATGCCGGAGGTACGGGAATTAATCACTGGTTTCATGTATGTCTGCTGGAAGGCCGGAAACGAGAGGTGCGTCGGTTGTGGGAAGCTCGTGGATTAAAGGTCAGCCGACTGAAGCGGGTGCGCTATGGATCTGCCCTGATGACAGCAGAATTGCGTATGGGTCAATGGAAAGAGCTGGATCAATCCGAGGCTGATGGACTGGCAGAATTGGTTGATCTGCCTTCTGTTCCGGTAAAAAGTTGTTACGATATGCCAAAGAAACAGGCACTATCATCCGCCCGGCGTGACGGTCAGTTTAAAACAACAAGAGCCCGAACCAAGCAGTCCGGACAGAGAAAAGTATCCCAGAGTAGAATTTCTAAGCAAAGTTGGGGAAACTCACCGAGGAAAACATCTCCGGATAAAGAGATGGATCGCAGAAATGAAAGCCATCGTCCTTCCAGCTCATTATTTCGTTCCCGAAAGCAACCTACCCGAAGGAAATAATGAATGTTGATGTTTCCGGTCACCCGTTTATGGCGTGATCGGAAAAGAGTGATTGACTAACCGGCAATCATCAGACGAATGGCATCCAGCCTGAGCATAGATTTTCTCAGGCAGGTGTGTCCTTCTGTAGCCCGTATTTTCAAATATTCAATCTCTTCATCCCTGACATTGGGGTTGACGGATTTTAAAGCTGCCAATCGTCCTATTTCTTCGGTGACATCTTTCAATAGATTCTGGCAGGCTTCGGTAATAATGGGCTCTACCTGAGCCTTGGCATAATCTTCTGCCTTTTCGAGAAGAGTCATGATGGGTTTTTGTTGGGCTTTGACCAGTTTACGGGCAAGGCCTTTTTTGATGGGTTGGAGTTGGGCGTTCAGGGTGTCGAAAGAAACTTTTTCTGCCAGATTGTTCATTTGGGTATCAATCAGACATCGGATCGGTGTGGGAGGAAGGTATCGGTTAAGTTGCAACGCTTTGCTGCTGGTGGTTTCAATGACGTAAACAACTTCTATAAGCATGGTGCCAGGTTTCAGTGCTTTGTTTTTTAACAGAGCTACTGCTGTACTTCCCATGTCAGTGGTTAGGATTATTTCTATGCAGTTTCTGACAAGAGGGTGCTCCCAAGTCAAGAAATGCATGTCTTCACGAGATAGGGCCATCTGTCGGTTAAAGGTCACTGTCATGCCGTCTTCGCTAAGTCCCGGAATGCTGCTAATCATATGGCTTCCAGGGCGTACGATCAGGCAGTGCTTGGACAAATCCTCGGTTTCAACCCCAAAGCCTTCAAACAGTTTTTCCATATAACGCTTGAGTTGCCTGGGAGTTTCCTCTTCTTCTATGGTGTTGATCAAATCTTCACTGCTGGCCGTTCCCCGTGAGTTCAGTTCCAGCAAACGGTCGCGTCCTTTATGGAGCAGTTCTTTTTGCTGCTGGTTGATTTCCTGGGTTTTTTTCAGAAAAGGCTGAAAAGCACTCGGATTATTTTCATCAGATAATAATCGAATGAGTTCATTCCTGACCTGTTGATGGACAGAGCTTCCTGTCGTACAGGTGTCTTCAAAGGCATTTAATCCTTCATGATACCAGCGGTATAAAAGTTCCTGTCCTGTGGATTCCAGGTAGGGGACGTGGATACGAATAGCTTCTGTCTGGCCAATCCGATCCAGTCGGCCAATACGTTGTTCCAACAAGTCTGGATGATCCGGCAGGTCAAAAAGAACCAGATGATGGGCAAACTGGAAGTTTCGCCCTTCACTGCCGATTTCAGAGCAAATCAGCACTTGTGCACCGTATTGTTCATCGCTGAAGTACGCTGCTGCCCGGTCGCGCTCTACAATGCTCATTTTTTCATGAAAAACGGCAGCAGGAATACCGGACAGAATGCGCAGGGCGGATTCCAGATCCAGGGCTGTTTCTGTATTAGCGCAGATGACCAAAGCTTTTTCTTTTTTTAACAGTTTGAGAAGATTTATCAGCCAGTCAATTCTTGGATCTACTTTCCACCAGGGATCCATGTCGTCTATCTTGATATTATTCTGGTAAGCCTGCTCAGGATAGAGATGTTGTGCCGGTACAGTATTATTTTCCAGTGCGATTTGATAGAGTTCAGGCAGTGCCTGAGGATAGGCTTGCACAACTCTTCCCGGAAATCCACCAATGGCCTGTCGGGTGTTTCTGAACAATACTCTTCCGGTTCCATGGCGATCCAGTAACTGTTGAAGTAACTGTTCTTTAATGGCGGTCTTATCAGGAATATCATTTTGTTCCAGCTGTGTAATCAGGGGAAGAGCCTCGTTACCGAGGAACTCTGCAAGCTGCTGGCGTGTAGCCTCTGATAATTGCGGGTCATCCAGTAAAGACTGAACCGCCTGAGCTACTGGCGCATAGCTTTGCTCTTCCTGTTGAAAGGCTGGGAAGTTATGAAAGCGGTCAGGATCCAGTAAATGCAGCCGCGCAAAATGACTTTCCATACCCATCTGATCCGGGGTAGCGGTTAATAATAGTAAACCGGGAATGCGTTGAGCCAGTTGTTCAATGCTTTGATACTCTTTGCTGGGATTGCCTTCAGACCAACACATATGATGGGCTTCATCCACAATCAGTAAATCCCAGTCGGCCATTACAGCTTGTTTCAGACGCTCTTCGTGACTGCACAGGAAATCCATACTGCAAAGAATGAATTGCTCTGCCATAAAGGGATTATCTTCATCGGTATTCCGGCAGCGCTCTTCATCAAACAGGCTAAAAGACAGGTTAAATCGCCGTAACATTTCAACCAGCCATTGGTGTAGGAGTGTTTCCGGCACAACGATCAATGCCCGATTTGCCCTGCCACTGATAATTTGTTGGTGGAGAATTAATCCGGCTTCAATGGTTTTTCCCATCCCTACTTCATCTGCCAGCATCACCCTGGGGGCATATCGTCTTGAGACTTCATTGGCAATGTGCAACTGATGAGGAATCAGGCTGGTACGGGGACCAATCAGTCCACGGACAGGCCACGACTGAAGAGCATGGTTGTATTGAAGTGTTTTGTAGCGAAGGCCAAAATCACTGCTTTTATCCAGTTGTCCTGCCAGCATTTTGTCCTGCGGCTTGTTAAAGCGCAGAAAATTACTGAGGCTGGATTCCGACAATTCTTTAGTATCGCCTTCCTGTGTTATGCCGCGGTAGGTTAATAGACCACCGTTATCTTCAATGATGTCCGTAACCGTCATCATCCAGCCTTCATGGCTTTCTATTTTATCACCGGTATTAAACTGGATACGGGAAAGAGGACAGTTATTTACAGAATAAAGCCGGGTTTCACCGGTTGCAGGGAACAACAGTGTGACCATGCGATTATCGAATGCCAGAACGGTACCCAGTCCTTGTTCTGTTTCGGTATCGCTGATCCAGCGTTGCCCAGGAATGAAATTCGTCATATTGTGACTACTGACTTGCCAGACCAAATGGCGGTATATTAGCGACTTTTTCTAAAATTGCACTATCGGAATGACCGAATAATGCGAAAAAAATACGCATAAGCAGTATTTTCTAATAAATAATACAGGATAATGCCGTACGATGGTGATGAATTTCACCTGCATCCGTATATCCTGAAAACGTCGGTCATTTGTTGAGAGTGGATAAAATAAAGTGAATAACCAAAGCAGTATTATAATTATACTGCCGCTAATGTTCGTTTTTCCGGTTGATCCGGTGTCTCTGAGGCTTCATCGGAATTTTCTGCGTGGTCAATAGTCAGTAATAACTCCGGTTTTCCTTTTAATGCCCTTAGCAATGTTTCCTTGTTTTGGGACAGCAATAGCCCTATATTTTCGGCCAGTTTTTCATCCATCTCAAAGCGTGATTCTAACAGCTGGCCAAAATTTTCTGCCAGTTCAAGCATTTTATCGTGGGCTTCTGCTGATTTTTTATCCGCAAACATTGTTCCATCCCGGTCAACGCGCCACATGGGGGTAATGGACATGGTTTCTCCTGAGAATTCATGTAGCAAATGGATAACTGTATATAAAACCAGTATTTTTGTCCAGATATTGTTGTCCTTAAAAAGGAGAAACCCAGCATGCACTGGGTTTATGACAAGGTAAAATGAACAGGCTGCTATCACAGATAAGTGCTTAATTATTGATATATATAAGACAATATATCTGTAGCGAGATCAGTCTTATCCTTAGAAGCGTCTATATCATGCTCAGCTAAGAATTTTTTTTCCCGCTCTGTCAAATCTCTTTCATATAGAGCAGTAAAAATACTGTTGAATGCTATTGTAGAAGCATCTGATGATGAATCACTCATATCTCTGTTTGCCAATGTTGATACACAGCTCGTGTCTGTTGTTGATGAGAAGTCAGCAGTGTCCGCCGTGCATGAATCGTCTGCTGTTGACAGGCTGGATGAATTAATAGACAAACTTACTGTCTTTTGATCAAAGTAACTTTTCTCATCATTTCCTACCAGTTTATGTTGGCTTTTTTGTGGGGCTTGTAAGTCAAACCCGGATGCGCCGGCCGTATTGCTCCAGTCTCCACTTTCTGAAGGATATCGTGACGATAGGCTTTCCGATGCATCGTGGATTATAGGAGAACGAATAAAAAAGGTCGTATCTTCCCTATGCGATTCAGCAGACTCTGATAAGCGTACTCTAGACCAGGAACGCCAGAGGCCATTTGTTCTTTTTCCTTCGCCCTCGCCGGGAGGGTTGTTCCATGAGAATTCTTTGCATTCACCATTTTCTTGTTTAATCACAACCGGATGAATGATGATATCATTCTGATATTGTTTACCGTCGTTTTTTTCAACTTTTGAAGGCATGCAATAATAAATGCCCCGGCATAATTGCATATTTTCGTGTTGCCGACTCAAGCTGTTATGAAGCCTGGATATAGTATCTGTAGATTTGGCAGGGTCATATATTAAGGCGGGATTGTTGTGCTTTGCATGCACGACAAGAACCGGAGGATTTTCCTTTTTTATCCATGCAAAGTCGCTTTCTACTGCCAGCCAGGTGGTCTCTTTCTCCAGTTCTCTGGGAACATTCCCTGACTTATGGGGAATACTCTCCCATGGTTGTAGTGAAGGGGTATCAGAGCCCAGTATTGTTGGTGCCATTACTATACCGGATAAGCCATACTTGTCATTAGGCGATAAGGCTATAGAGCTGTAAAGGTAAGGAGTATATGCGGTATCTTTTCTGTTGAGAGAGACGGCAACGGAAAACATAAAGCGATTTTTAAATAAAGATGGGTTATAGCTGTGCGGAGAAGGTAGCTTGGTAATCAAGCCCTTAGTTAGTGGTTCGTGTTTTATGTTGCCTGTCATGACATAATGAAGGGTATTATCACCTTTAGAATCCTCTAATGTTATGTGAATATGAGAAGATGATTCTTGCTGCTTACGCAACAACCGTTTCATGTCTATGGCTATTAATTGATCTCCGATACTGGCATAGATAATATGTTGTTCAGGATTATAGGTAAGGGATATGCCTATTTGTGATGCTTCGGGATAACTCTTCCAATAATTGTACATATGTCGGTTCTGAATATCATTAGAGCTCGGTGGCGTTTGAATACATAAAGTGAAATCAGAGTATATTGGTGTTTTTTTATAAGGTTCTCTTGTTGGGTGCCGTAAGTAAATGGTATTCAGTCCTTTGGTAAAAACCAGAGAGTTGTCTTCCAGAACCAGCAAAGATCGGTATTGAGGAGAAAGATCTGTGTCTTCAAAAAAATTGGGAATCTCCAGCTCAGCTACAGGTTTCCAGTCGTTTTTATCAGTGTGTGCATTAACATGGGTTTTAAAAAATAAAAGATTATCATCCTTTTGTGATAAATCAGTATACAAATCAATGTGTTCAATCAGCACTGTCCCAGAATCATTTTGACACAGTGTATAAATTTCTGATTGCTTCTCGCCCAGTATTCCATAGGCAGAACTTAGAAGGCTGGTAATAATGAGTCCTAAGAGCCATCGGTTAACGGCGTTTATCATTCCTGTCACCTCTTTTTTTTGTTGTTTATACTTTTGGACAGAAGGGAGTGTAGACAATAAAATGAAAATGAGTGCAGTTATTCCTTAAAACTGCGGAATGTTTATCATTTTAAGACAGAAGAAAACAGCCGGAGTGATGGCTGTCTAGATAATGACAAAAGAGAGGAAAAAGGAAAAAAGCATGTCAGGCTCTTTCATCTTCAGGGGGTGTGTCCTGCTCTGTTTTTATCCCGGTATTTTTAGAGGTGTCATTCACTTCGTTATCGAAGGTATTTACATTCAGTTTGGACACCTGTTCTTTTTTGATCAAGTCCTTGAAATTCTCCGGAAGTTTGGATTCTATCTCGTCCAATTCAGCAAACAGTTCTTCTGCAGGCCGTTGGGAAGTTTCTTGTTCAGAAGATGGCGTTTTTCCCTCTTCTGCTGAATCTGTTGTGGCAAGTGCTTTTAGAGGCAACTCTTCCTGCTGCTCCAGAATCTGGCCTGCTTCGTCCAGATTCCGGATTTCAGAAAGGGGAGGTAAATCATCCAGATTGCTCAGATTGAAATAATCCAGAAACTGCCGGGTGGTAGCAAACATGGCAGGTCTTCCGGGTGCATCCCTATGGCCGACAATGCGTACCCATTCCCGTTCCTGAAGGGTTCGGATAATATTACTGCTGACGCTGACACCACGAATATCCTCTATTTCACCGCGGGTAATAGGTTGTCGGTAAGCAATCAGGGCAAGGGTTTCTAAAAGTGCGCGGGTATAGCGTTGGGGTTTTTCTTCCCATAGCCGGCTGATCCAGGGTGCTAGTGCCTGACGTATCTGGAAGCGGTATCCGGATGCCACTTTTTTAAGTTCAAACCCTCGGTTTTCGCAGGATTCAGACAATCGAACAAGAGCTTCTCTCAGAGCATTGTCTCCTGGGCGCTGATCTTCCGGAAAAAGATTGAGCAGCTGATCTTCAGTCAGTGGCTTATTACTGGCCAGAAGCCATCCTTCCAGAATAATATGCAGTTCAGGCTGTGATTCCATCGACCTCTCCCGGTTCCTCTAAGCTTTCCTTGTCATTTTCATCTATTGTGTCATGGTCTGAAGGTGAGGCGTCCGTTATCAGGGTGTCATCATCCATTGCGTATTCTTCATGATTTTTTGCCTTGACGTGAATAGGGCCAAAGGGTTCATTCTGAACCAGTTCAACCAGAGAACCCTTGATCAGCTCCATGATGGCCATAAAAGTGACAACAACACCTATTTTTCCCTCGTTCTGTCGGAACAAGGCAACAAATGGAATAAAACGATCGCAGCTGAGCTGTGCCAGTACATGACTCATGCGTTCCCGTACTGAGAGCACTTCTTCCTGAATTTGATGGTTTTCATTGCGGTCACTTTGGCGCAGAACATGAGCCATGGCCATTAAAACTTCTTTTAAGTCTACCTGAGGCAGAGGGCGTACGATATCAAAGTCAGGGCTGTCTATGCCGCAGGTTGGAAAAATATCCCTTTCGGTTCGGGGAAGCTGATCAATATCTTCTGCGGCCTGTTTAAATCGTTCGTATTCCTGAAGCCTGCGGATCAGTTCAGCACGAGGGTCTTCCTCTTCCTCGTCGCTTCCTTCGGTGACTCTGGGCAGCAGCATACGAGATTTAATTTCTGCCAGGGTGGCAGCCATCACAAGATACTCAGCCGCCAGCTCGAACTGTGCTGCTTCCATCAGGCTGACGTATTTCATGTACTGATGGGTGATTTCCGCTACCTGAATATCCAGAATATCCATATTGTTTCGTTTAATCAGGTACAGCAGCAAGTCCAGTGGACCTTCAAAGGCTTCCAAAAAAATTTCCAGTGCCTGAGGAGGAATATAAAGATCTTGAGGTAACTTGGATACGGGCTCGCCTTTAAACTGTGCCAATGGAATTGAATGAACTGCCGTTTTTTCCAGTGGCTTGCTGCTTTCCTGTTCTTCAGAGGTTATCTCTTCGGCAATGGCCTCTTCTGTCATCTGTGTCTCCTACCGATAGTCCAGTCCAATGGCTTCCCGGACTTCCCGGAGGGTTGCCTGCGCTTCGTCTCTGGCTTTTTCAGATCCCTCAGAAATCAGGTTCTTGATAACGTCAGGATCACGGTTAAGCTTGTCTGCTTCTGAGCGAATGGGAGCCAGTTCCTCCTGAATAGCATCAATCAGAGGTTTTTTACAGTCAAGACATCCGATGCCTGCGCTGGTACAACCGTTTTTCACCCACTCTTTTCTTTGCATATCGGAATAGACTTGGTGGAGTTGCCATACCGGGCATTTTTCCGGGGTTCCCGGGTCATTACGGCGCATGCGGGCGGGATCAGTAGGCATTTTGCGGATTTTTGCACTGATATCGTCGGGAGCTTCCCTGAGAGTAATCAGGTTGTCAGCCGATTTTGACATTTTTTGTCCATCCAGTCCCGGAAGCTTAGGGTAATCCGTTAACAGCGCCTGTGGTTCAGGAAGAATGACTTTTCCTGTGCCCTCCAGATAGCCGAATAATCGTTCCTGATCTCCCAGAGTCAGACTGATTTGTGCATGCAGCAAGGCTTGTGCCGTCTCCAGTGCTTCATCATCGCCTTTTTCCAGATAGGCTCGGCGCAGTTTTCGATAAATGGTGCCGGTTTTTTTGCCCAGCTTCTTTATGGCCATTTGTGCATGTTCTTCAAACCCCGGTTCCCGGCCGTAAAGATGATTAAATCGTCGGCTGATTTCCCGGGCGATTTCTATATGAACTTCCTGATCGCCTCCTACAGGAACGAGTCCGGCACGATACGTCATGATATCAGCGCTGAGTAATAAGGGGTAACCCAGAAAACCATGGGTGGCGATATCCATTTCTTTGAGCTTTTCATGCTGGTCTTTAAAGGCAGGAACCCGTTCCAGCCATGATAAGGGCGTAATCATGGATAACAGCAAATACATTTCGGCCTGCTCGGGAACCTTTGATTGTATAAACAGAGTGCTTGAGCCAGGATTGATACCTACTGCCAGCCAGTCCAGTACCATATTGTAGACTAGGTCTTCCATTTCGTGGGAATGCTCATAGTGTGTCGTCAGAGCATGCCAGTCAGCGACAAAAAAGAAGCAATCGTATTTGTGCTGCAGTTCTGTCCAGTTTTTTAAAACACCGTGATAATGGCCAATATGAAGGCGACCGGTGGGTCGCATGCCGGACAGCACACGCGACTGGGAATCTACAACGCTCAAGGCGTTCTCCTGTTGTTTCTTTAGAAATCACAGATTACGATAGAATAAAGGAAGAGGAAAGAGGTATTACCTGATTTCCAGAAGCTAGAGTATTTCTAATGCATAACAATTCATTATTCTGTAAGAACCGAGAACTAGAAGTAGTATCACAAAAGTTCATTAGTGGAATTTCATCAAAGGAGTGATGTGAATTTGTCAAAGATAATAAGAGATTACAATTCTTTTTTTATAAAAGTAGGCCTCGTTGTGTTTGGTACTGTTTTTGCTCCATGGTTATGGGCTGTTAATCATTACCTGACTTATTCAAATGCCATAATGGATGCAGCAGTTATAGAGTATGAAGAAATTCTGGGTGTAAGGCCTGTATTATCCTTAGAACAAGAAGTAGTGGTATGGATGCGCCTGAAAAAGTATCAGAAGCTTTTTGCTAATAAACCACAAGTTGTTTTATCCGATTATTTATGGGTGACATTGAATCCTGAAGTACAGAATAAATGCCGGCGTTATTTAAAACATAATCCTGATGGAAATTTGATGCTCAGACTTCAGCAGATGCTTGGCTTGCCTCCTATGGAAGAAAATCGAGTGTTTGTGGTTTTAAAAGTTCGTCACAATGATTTATTTCGACCTTGTGCTGATCCAGATATAACAACGACGCAGTGCGGTGCAGTAAGCCAAAGAGGGATTGATGAAGAACATGCGTTGTTTTTTACGCAACAGGTTGAAATTGCTTATCAGCAAAATGGGTATCCGTGGACTCGGTTAGGTTATACCTATGACTGGCATCCTAATGCCGGAGATTATGGCGCATCGGAATATGTAATAAAAAAAGGAGCCACAGTAAAAACTGTTGAAAGAGTTCCTTCAGATCTTTACTGTATGGGTAATTAGGCTTGATCTTAGGCTCTTGAAAAGAATTTACAGAGACTTTTTTTTAGCTATTGGTTGTTCGTGTCCATTAAATCATTGACCATCTGTTGATTAATACGCTCATTTTTTTCAGTACCATAATGTATATCATGGGTAAATAATTCAGTAATGGATCGGTCTTTCTCATAAATACCTACATCCTGTGCAGCCATTTCGACTTCGGTCATGGAATGGTCGTACGGAGAAACGTATGCCAGACATTGTGCAACCAGCAATTCATGCAGATGTTCCTCAGGAATATCATTCATGGTTTTTTGCAAGGCCGGGGATATGAGTTTACCAATGGTAAGAAGTCGAAAGGTAGTACCTGAAGGGCCTGCAACAGGACGACCTTTTCTTTTTGTTATTTCATCATGGAAGTCCGTACCTGCAGGAACATGCCAACGGTCTTGACCAATATCTCTTTTTGCTGGTAATTGACCAATACCTTCCAGACTGGTTACTAAATCATAGCTACCTTGACGGTTTAATTTTTTATCTATGTTATATTTTGGATTGTTCAGCTGATAGGATAGTTCCGCATCACTGATAGTGCCTTGTTCATGCAGCTTCTTCAGGTCATGGTCTGGCATGGTTTCATCAGGATTATATTCTCTTGATTGTAGTCTTACTTTATTCCATCCAGTCCAGCTGAATGTGGCGAATGCGTCAGGGTTGTTATAATAGCGATCGCTGAGTGTTGTAAATTCTTCCGGAGAAAAAAAATTCTGAATGATTGCTTGGTGTTCAGGAGTGTCGGGTTGTGTGATCAGTTGTATAAGTAGTGCTTGAAACCCTTTACTATTAATAACATTGAACGCGATTGTATTTTGTTCTCCCGGGCGACCATTTTTGTTTACTGCCTGTACAACAGATACAGGATTCCATCCTACATAACTGGTAGGGGTATAATCAGGCGTAATAACAGATGCATTGGGAGATGATACTGTAGATGTTTCTTTAGCGGCCATTGAGTCGCCAGCAAACAGAATCGTGCCGTGTTTTTCGCCATGCATTTTTTGGTATAGGTGAAGTAAACATTGAGCGTAGCTTTTTGATGTTTGTTTATAGCTAGGTAAGGCTTTGCTGACCTTTGAAAGTTTTTGTTCTAACTGAGCCAGCTCTATTTGTTCAGTGTCGGAATGACTTGAGTTGAGGCTGCTATAATCGCTGTCTGAATCATAATCATTATCTGATCGTCGAGAATGGGAATTGTATCCTGATTCCTCTGAATCAGAACGTATGTAATTTTTAGGGGGTGTTGAAGTTACTGTCCTGTGTCCAGATCTCCCTTCCTTTAATGGCGTACTGGTAGGTGATAAAGACTCATCTGATAACAGAAAAGGCGGCATGTTTGGTTTATTTTCTATCCCTGGCATCCGTACATCCCCTATTTTTTTAAATAAGCCCTTTTAAAATAAATAGTTGTTAATATATTAATATAGCATAAATAGTATTATTACAGTCTAAACCAGCGCTTCTGTGAATTCTTTTCCCTGTCGCAGAATTTCAGGTGTATCCTCCAATAAACTGATAACCGTGGTTGGCTCAAGTCCGCAATATCCCCCATCAATGACCAGATCAACCATTGAGCCTAGTGTCTGGTGAATGTCATAAGGGTCTGTAAGAGGCATGTCATCGCCCGGCAACTGCAATGTCGTACTCATGATAGGCGTTCCCAGGTAGTCCAGAAGGCTTTGGGTGACAGGGCAGTCCGGTACACGGATGCCGATGGTTTTTCTTTTGGGGTGCATCAGTCTCCTGGGTACTTCACGGGTTCCCTTTAAAATAAAGGTGTAGGCTCCGGGTGTGTGGAATTTCAGAAAGCGATACTGGGTATTGTCTACCTGTGCGTACTGAGCTATTTCAGAGAGGTCTTTACACACCAGAGTGAAGTTGTGTTTTTCATTAAGCTGGCGAATTTGGCGGATACGTTCAACAGCGGATTTGTCACCAATATGGCAGCCAAGTGCATAGGCTGAATCAGTAGGATAGACAATAACTCCACCATTACGGATGACGGTGATGGCCTGTTTTATCAGGCGAGGTTGCGGATTGATTGGATGAATCTGAAAAAACTGGCTCATGATATTAACAGGCTATGAAGAAGGAAGTATGGTTTTTCTGGGAAACGAAAGGCACTAAAAACGAGAAAATAGTATCACCCTGAACTCGGTACGGCTATTACTGTTTTCTGAGAGGACAAGTGTCATACTATTTTTTCAGCTTGGTTTTTCAGTTATTGTTACATTGTAAAGCGTTTTGCTTAAATCGGTGTCGCTGACCAGTGATTCCAGACTGGTATAAGATCTTCAGGAAGTGGCGGCATTTTTCCCAGTTCTGTCCATGGGCTGGGTGAATGAAAGTCACTGCCACGAGAGGCCATAAGATGGAACCGGCGGCAAAAATCAGCAATTTCCAACATTTGTTCCAGATTTTGGTTGCCGCTGGCCACTTCCATAGCATGGCCTCCGGCTTGCTGAAACTCAGTGATCAGTTGTATCAACTTAGTGCGGGTTAACCGGTATTTTCCCGGGTGAGCCAGAACCACTGTGGCGCCCAACGCCCGTAACCAGGCAATACCTTTGGCCATAGGCATCCAGAATGTATGTAATCGCCCCAGATTTTTGTTGTTCAGAAAATGATCAAAAGCATCCTGCATTTCATTGATGATGCCTTCTTCTTTAAGCCATCGTGCAAAATGTGGTCGACCCAGACGAATCATGTTGTCTGGCTGTCTGAACGTATTGTCTGTCGATTGCTGTGCTTTTTTTGCCTGCGCCATAGCACCGGACATAACCACTTCTGGAGTAATTCCTGGGCGAGTTTTGCAAAGGGCTTTTGCCAGCCTTTCACAGATATAGTCAGCCCGTTGTTTGCGGGCTTCGCTTTGTTGGCGAACCAACGCTGTCAGATCGGGATGCTGGAGGGGGAAATTAAGACCAACAATATGTATACTCCTTTTCATCCAGGTTGTAGACAATTCAATGCCTGTAATCAGTTCAGGCCCGTCAGCGGGTAAACAAGAGCTAAGATGGTAATGAGCTGCTACGGTATCATGGTCAGTGATTGCCAACATGGCAATACCCTGTTGTTTTGCTCTATTGTATAGTTGCAAAGGACTTAACAAGCCGTCGGATGCACTGGTATGACAGTGAAGGTCAATCTGGTTCAAGGTCGTTCCGGTATGTTATATGCTGTTATCAGCAGATATTTTATAGGGATAATACTTTGGTTATGGCAGCAAAAGCTGACTATGAATAATAGCAGGCAGTTTGCAAATTCTCACGGATAAACACCGTGTCAATACAAATACTGTGTAAATACAAAGGACGCGGCAGCTATCGGTTGCCAAGCCTTTATGTTACATCAACTTCATACGACATCAACTGGTTCTCTATGAAACAACTGATTGATTTTATTCCCCTGATTGTTTTTTTTATCGTTTATAAGATGGATCCCCGCATGATTGATGTAGGAGGGCGTTCCCTTGAGATTGGTGGCCCTTTCAGTGCCACTACCATACTGATGCTGTCTTCTGTTCTTGTCTACGGCGGCTTCTGGCTTAAGAACAGGACGCTGGAAAAAGGTCAGCTATTGACGCTGGTTGCTGTTATGTTATTTGGTGCTATGACGTTAAGTTTTCATAACGAATCATTTCTCAAATGGAAAGCTCCTATTGTTAACTGGATTTTTGCGCTGGCGTTCCTGATGAGTCATTTTATTGGTTCAAAGCCTATGATCCAGCGCATGATGGGGCATGCGCTATCTTTGCCGGATATGATATGGCGTAAACTGAATATCAGCTGGATTCTGTTTTTTATCGGATTAGGTGCAGCCAATCTTTTTGTGGCATTTACATTCCATTCAATATGGGTAGACTTCAAGGTGTTTGGCAGCCTAATCCTGACAATGCTGTTTATTGTGATACAGTTCATGGTGATTTCACGCCATGTACAGGTGGTGGACAGTGAGAAATAAATAAGTTTCAGTACTGCTTTTGTGCAGACCTTAAGAGGAGGTGGCAGCCTATTTCCTGTTATCCTTGGTTCACATGTTGACGACATCTGCGTATCAAAATGAAGATGCTTTATTCTCTGAATGTGTACGTCTGTAGCAGGATATGTCCCGGAATGATGCAGTGTGACGAGATTGGGATTATTTTTCCGGAAGGGCTGAAATCTTACGAGGGTCTGTATGACTGAGAGTGCGAGTATAGGCCGCTCGTTGTTATCAGGCGTTTTGAGAATGTGTTGCCATAAATTTAATCCAATCAAGAAAACAGTTATCGTGAATATTATTAAAAACCGGCTTTGCTTTTTGTTGCTGGGTGCATTGTTGTCAGTCAATGTTCTGGCAGAAACGTTATATGTCAATGACTTGAATTATATTCCCATGCGTTCCGGACCGGGAAATCAATATCGAATTGTGCATCAAGGCATAAAAACAGGGACTCCCTTGACGCTGTTGGAGGCTAATGCGGGTAACAACTACAGCAAAGTAAAGACTCAGGGTGGTCTGGAAGGCTATATGTTGAAGCAGTATCTTATGACAGAAAGACCGGCAAGATTGTTGTTGCCTGCCCTTGAATCCCGTTTGACAGATGTCTCAAGAGAAAACCAGCAGCTGAAGGCTCAGATGGATGAGCAAGCAGCTCAATTAGATGAAACTATGGAGCAGCTGGAATCTGTGGGTCAACAACTGCAAAAAAAAACTACTGAGCTGAAAGAAGTAAAGGAAATTTCTGCAGATGCCATTGCCGTTAAACAGCACGGCCAGGAAGTGCAGGTTGCCAATAAACAACTTACGGAAAAAGTGGAGCAGCTGGAGGCAGATAACCAGCGTTTACGTCGTGACCAGTATCTTATGTGGTTTTTATACGGTGCCGGAGCTGTTTTACTGGGCATTTTAGCTGGTGTATTTCTTCCTCGTATTCGTTTTCGTCAAAAAACATCATCAGAATGGGTTTGATTCTTCTACGCAGATTTAGAAAGTTGTCAGGTTGCCTGATCTGGCCATACAGAGATAAGAGTAGAGCATTATATGCTGGATTTTTTAGTTCAACCGGATATAGAACAATACTGTTATGCCATGAGCAGTCATGAGTCGGATATATTGCATTCGCTGGCTCAGGCGACCCGGGAACAGACGCGGTACCCGGACAATATGTCCGGATCACTGGTGGGACAGACCCTTAAGCTATTAGCTTCTGTCAGTGGCAGTAAGATGGTGCTGGAGATAGGGATGTTTACAGGGTACGCTGCACTATCTATGGCTGAGGGACTGCCTGATGATGGTATCGTTTATTGTTGTGAAACAAACCCCCGCGTCATTGAACTGGGAAAAGCCTTTTTTGAGCAATCACCTCATGGGCATAAAATTCATGTCTTGTTTGGTAATGCAAAGGATATGATTCCGACCATTAACTGTCCTCTGGATATGGTCTTTATTGATGCGGATAAAAAAGCCTATCCATTCTATCTTGAAATGGTGTTGCCCATGTTAAAAAAAGGTGGGTTAATTGTTATTGATGATGCTTTATGGAAAGGAAATGTTCTGGCACCCAAGCAGGATAGGGATATTATCATGGCGGGACTCAATCGTTATATTGCAGAAAGGGATGATCTGGATAATGTGCTGTTGCCGGTAAGGCATGGTATCAACATTATTCGTAAAAAATAGGTTGTGTTTTTTGCACCTGTACTTTTCTCAGAGAGATAATGAACCTGTGTCAGGTATTACTTAACAATTTCTGGATGTAAAATAATTTATGAGTAACTTCATCAATCATCATACTATAGGTTTCGAAGTTTCTCTGTTTGGGCTTGATCATCCCACCTTTGCGTTGCCAGAAAGACATTTTGTTAATCAGCATCGGATGCAACCGCCTTTTCCACTGAGAATGGATGTGATTTTTCTGGGAATGGGATGCTTTTGGGGAGCAGAAAGATTATTTTGGCAGAGAAAAGGCGTTTGGGTCACTGCTGCAGGATATATGGGAGGCCATACGGCTTATCCTGTCTACGAAGAGGTCTGTTCTGGGAAAACCGGGCATGCAGAGGTTGTTATGATTGTTTTTGATCCGGCTGCCATCACTTGCAAAAGTATTGTGAACCTGTTTTTTGAGCAGCACGATCCTACTCAGGGATGGCGTCAGGGAAATGATACCGGCAGCCAGTATCGCTCAGTGATTTATACTTCAGCAGAACAACAGCAAACCACGGCGCAACAGCAAAGATCTGCCTGTCAGCGTGCTTTGACTGCAATGAATAAAGGAACGATTACAACAGAAATTTCCAGAGCGACGTGTTTTTATTATGCAGAACCTTTTCATCAGCAATATTTGGCTAAATATCCTACGGGTTATTGTGGTTTGTCTGGTACCGGTATTGTCATGGAATAATGCTTTCTATAAAAGAATTGTTGTGCCGTTATAAAAATTATATAGGCACTTGATAAGCATAAAAAAACACTATTTAATTATTAATGAATAGTGGCTATTTTATAATAATAAACGGATACGATAGTGGTTTATGCTCTTAAAATTTCTTCTGGTTTTTACTTTTAGCATCGTCGTCATCAAGTTGTTAAGGCCCTTAGCTGTTTGTATGGATTTGCTGGATAAGCCGGATGCCCGTAAGCATCATCATGGCAATGTGCCTTTGGTTGGTGGGATTGTTATTTATTTATGTGTTGTTGTTGCGGGAGCTGTTTTTGGAAAAACAGGCTATGAATATCTGAGTTGGTGTCTGGGAGCTGGGATATTGACTCTGGTTGGAGCGCTGGATGATCGTCTTTCCTTACGTAAAAGATACCGAATTCTAGCAGAAATTTCAGCGGGATTATTAATGGTTTTTGGGGCAGGTATTGTTATCCTTGATCTTGGAAACTTGTTGGGTTTGGGTAATATTTATCTGCCCATGGCTCTTGGGATGGTATTTACTGTGGTGGCAGTGATCGGGGTGATCAACGCTATTAATATGAGCGATGGCATTGATGGGTTGGCTGCATCGTTGTGTTTATTGAGTATTTGTAGTTTTTTGATCCTGATTGGACAAAGTGGATCAGTTATTATTCCGATTATTCCTGTTGTCGGGGCATTGACGGCTTTTTTATTATGTAATTTACAGGTTGCTCCCGGTATTCGGAAAATCTTTCTGGGGGACGCAGGCAGTATGATGCTTGGGTATACGTTAGTTTGGTTGTTAGTACGTTTTAGTCAGGAAGAAACCCATATTTCCCAGCAGTTTGCGCCGGTTACTGCTTTATTTGTGTTAGGGTTGCCCTTAATGGATATGGTATCCACGGTATCCCGCAGAGCGTTTGAGGGAAAAAATCCATTTATACCTGATAGAAGTCATTTTCATCATTTGTTGCAGGATATAGGATTGAACTCAAGACAAACGTTAATGACTGTCTTGTTTTTTGCATCAGGGATTAATGCTATTGGTTTGTTGTGCCATTTTTTTGCGGTTCAGCAATGGATTCAACTGATGATTTTTCTTTTATGCTTTATTGGGTATTGTCAATTTTCCCGGGTATTGTCCCGTCGATCAAGCGAGAAATCTGACATAATAGTTAATCCAGTGGGTGCCTCAGATACTGCTATGACGGATTCAGCTCAGAAGCGGTATGTTCAATTATCCTCGAAAAGCACTGATGCTACAGTCATAAAAGAACCTTCTGCCCGACAGGACGCAGCATGAAACGATATTATGGCAGCTAAAATAAAATAATGCGTGGTTAATTACAGATTCTTCATTGCTTTTTGGGATAAGTAGGAGGCAAGAACCTTTTCTATATAATGCTTTTGAATAAAAATATATCATTTGCTGGATTCAAGCAACAAGTGCAACAGACTCCCTAGGGGCTGTTGAGGTTTTATTTATAGGCTTGAGAAAGGCTCACAGATTCGTATTATTGCAGTTTCTACACAACATAATAAGAACCTGTTATGTCCCGTCTCATGCTCAGTGACGAGCACTGGTCGAAGCTCCAGCCAATTTTCAAGCAAGCCCGTATAAATAACAAGCCTAATCTCAAGATCTCCGTGGAAGGTATGCTTTATCGCATCCGTACTGGAATTCCATGACGAGACCTTCCTTCTAAATTTGGTAAGTGGAATACCGTCTTCCAGAAATTTAACGACGGGTCAGCTAAGAAGCTGTTCATGATCTTTTTTCTCTTTCATAATTCGGGTAATGAGACAGACGTACCCCAGTGATATTGTAACCCTCCCTTTCTTAGGGACAGTCTAAACCAGAGTTTCTGACATTCGGTATTTCTCTGAATATTCCCATGGGGTCATATCACCCAGTGAGTCATGAGGCCTCTCTTTGTGGTATGGGTGAATCCAGTCGTGAGTTAATTGCCGCACAGGGTTCAGTGTTTTAAAAACGTATCGATTCAGGATCTCTTCTCGATAGGTTCGGTTAAAACGCTCCACGTAAGCATTTTGGGTAGGTGTTCCCGGTTGAATAAATTCCAGATGTATGTCGTGTTTCTCAGCCCAGTTTGCTATGGCCTTAGAGATAAACTCAGGGTCATTATTATCCATTCGAAGTTTTTCTGGATAACCACGCTGATCGATAATTCGCTCCAACACACGAATTATCCGTGCGGCGGGCAAGCCAAGATCAATCTCTGTAGCCAGAACTTCACGGTTGAAATCATCCACCACATTGAACGTTCTGAATCATCTTACACACATCAAGAAGTCACTCATAAAATCCATCGACCCACATTGATTGATCATCCCCGGCTGATACAACGGCTTGGGGTTTCGGCCGGGTAAGTGTCTTTTGCTTCGCCTCCGCTTATTCAGTCTTAAAGCACAGTAAATCCTGTGGACACGCTTGTGATTCCACCGATACCCCCAACGCCTCAGTATCTTAAACAATTTACCAAAACCATACGCCGGATAGCGCTCCAGTGCCGCCTGTAGTTGCTGAATAACTGGGTGGCTATTCTTTACCGATCGGTAACGGTAAACTGAATCACTGAGACCAGCGAGTCGACAAGCCCGATCCAGGCTTATAACGTGAGTGCGGATGACATAATCAACCCACTCACGGCGAACCGTTGGGTTTACCGCTTTTTTTCAACAATATCCTTGATAATTCGGTAGTCCAGACTGAGGTCGGCAAACCTCTTTTTGAGCTGCCGGTTCTCTTCTTCAAGGTATTTTAGCCGTTTAATATCAGAAGCGTCCATACCACCATATTTAGCTGTTCAGTTGTAATAGGTAGCATCAAAAATGCTGTATTCCCGACAAACCTCCTTAACCAGACGGCCTGCTTCGACCTCTTTCAGGATTTTGACAATCTGGGTTTCGCTGTAACGTGATTTTTTCATCATTATTCTCCGTTGCTGTCAGTGTAGTCGGAGAATTCTGATTTGAAATGTCTCTTTTTTTGGGGAGGGTTACAATGGAAATCTCATTAATCAAAGCTTCCCAGTAGCAAACATGTGATCAGCAAGCTGTTTACTCAAAGAATAGAACGAAATAACCTGATATTACGCACGCGATTAAAGCGGTTAAACCAGAAGACAACCGGATTCTCCAGATCAGCGGAAATTAATGATAAATTCATCGGCGAGTTTATATCAAAAACGTACTATTAACGTGTTTAATTCATTACCAATCATAGGGCTCTTGTGACTTCTTCTCTGCGTAAATTTAAGACAATTTCTAGAGAAGAAATTAAGGATATATGTTCCAATTTTACCGTTGAGTACGTCCTTATAACTCAGTGGCTGAGATTTAAATTTTAAGATACTGTTGTTATATTTAGGGATGATTAAATACGAAAGCAAGCGTCGTATTCCAGAGCACATTCCGCGTAACTTATTGATGCAGACTTGATGCAAATAAAATGATGAGTATGGCTGGCTCTTGACTTGCCTAACTTTCTTTTTTTCATTATGCTTGATTTTCAATCATAAACAACACATGTTGAATTACTAGAAAACCAAAATTTTGTCAAGTTAGTTGTTTTTTGTCATTTAAATCTGTTTTATGACAACTTATGGTTGTGTCGACATATGTGTACTTAATTATTTCACGAAGGCTCGTTGCTAAATGGCTTCATCCGGTAACTTTCAGCTGCCTTTTTTCGGTGATCCGGAATACGCATTCTCTGAAATCTCTGCTCATCTGGAAAAACACGGAGGTTCCATGAATGGGACTGCAGAATCTGGGTATTTTGCTTTCGATGTTCCAGTACTGGGAAGAGTCGAAGGGATCCTGAAGATTCTTCAGGATCATATGGATGTATCCATCGTAAAACGTCCCCGATTGCTGCCTTTTTCCCAGATTGAATCCTATGCACGGGATAAATGGCTGCGTTTTTCCCGAGCATAATAAGAGGGTTAGGGTTGCTGACCCGTAGCAGCCAACACAATTTCCCGAATGCAGACATTTTGTGGTTGTTGATAGGCATAACAAACAGCTCGGGCTATATCCTCCGGGGAAATAGCTCCTCCGATGGCTGATTTCCATGATTCATAGTTATCGCGTATCTCTTTGGATGTGGTATGAGATAACAGTTCTGTTTCAACGGCGCCGGGGGCAATGGTCACTACCCTGACATTACAGTCAGCCACTTCTTCCCGAACATTTTCTGAAATGGCATGAACAGCAAATTTAGTACCGCAGTAAGCGGCATGGTTGCCGAATGTTTTCCGGCCTGCGACCGAGCTGATGTTGATGATAGTACCGTTATGTCGCTGCTTCATTCCGGAAAGAACCGCATGCATGCCATTGAGAAGGCCGATGACATTAACATCAAACATCTGCTGCCATTCGTTTGGATTTTGGGTGTCTATCTGACCCAGCAACATGACTCCGGCATTATTGATTAATGCATCAACGTTGCCAAATTTGGTTTCTGCCTTGATGATGGCCTGCTTAAATGATTCGCGGTTGGTGACATCCACTTTTTCACATAAAGCATTGGGCAGTTTCAAGGCTTTAAGCCGGTCAATACGCCGTGCTAACAATAATAACGGATGCCCTGCCTGACTTAAATGTTGTGCGATAGATTCTCCAATACCCGAACTTGCTCCGGTAATGACGATGAGTTTGTTCATAGAATATGCCTTTTCAGGTCAAGATGTACATGTGAAGAATGAAGTGAGGCATAATAATGGCGCAGGCCGAATGGTTTACAAAAGAATAAAAAGAAATAGACTGGGGCATTGGTTCAGCCCGATAATCGCTGTTATATTGAATAGCCGTCACCATACAATCCCGTTTTTTTATTCGTTCAGGCAATGCGCAGTGTGGCATCTATGAAAAGTTATATAGAGAATCGTGTGTCAGAACTGGGTTCATTGTTGTTGAGCCGGCAGTGGACTATGGCAACAGCAGAATCCTGCACCGGTGGAGGAATCAGTCAGAGCCTGACCTCTGTGACCGGAAGTTCCCGATGGTTTGAAGGGGGAGTGGTCAGTTATTCCAACCGGGTAAAGCAGAAGTTACTGGATGTGCCTGCGGATATATTATCCCGTTATGGGGCAGTCAGTGAACCAGTCGCCCTTGCCATGGCAAAGGGCGCCAGGAAACGGCTGGGCGTGGATTTATCCGTTTCCGTAACGGGTATTGCCGGCCCTGACGGAGGAAGTAAGGAAAAACCAGTGGGAACAGTATGGCTGGCCTGGTATTCCCCAAAGGGGGCTGTAGCAAAGCATTTTGTGTTTGAGGGAGAGCGTGATGATATACGGTTGCAATCCGTAGAAATGGCCATTGAAGGATGTTTCCGATGGCTGGAGGAAGAGAAAAATTAAATACTGTATGTATATACAGTCTATGATGAAATGGACGATAATAGTCTTTGGAACGAGTTTGTTAAAAGCAGTCTATTGGAAATTGCGCAGCAATATTCGTTAACATAGGATGATTTGAATCATACTGAATCGGCAACGGGCCGGAACGAGGACGCGTTGATGGATGAGAACAGAAAGAAAGCACTGCAGGCAGCATTGGGCCAGATAGAACGCCAGTTTGGTAAAGGCACCGTGATGCGTATGGGGGAGCAGAAAATAGAAGCTATCCCTGCCATATCCACTGGGTCACTTCAGTTGGATATTGCGTTGGGAATAGGCGGCCTGCCGAAAGGACGCGTAGTAGAAATATACGGGCCTGAATCTTCCGGTAAAACTACGCTGACGCTTAGTGTGATTGCTCAGGCACAGAAAGCCGGTGCAACCTGTGCGTTTGTGGATGCTGAACACGCGCTTGATCCGGAATATGCCCGTAAGCTTGGGGTGGATGTGGACGATCTTTATGTGTCACAGCCTGATACCGGGGAGCAGGCGTTAGAAGTGTCGGATATGCTGGTTCGTTCAGGGGCTGTTGACGTGATTGTGGTGGATTCTGTAGCAGCTCTGGTGCCGAAAGCAGAAATTGAAGGTGATATGGGTGATTCCCATGTAGGGCTTCAGGCACGGTTAATGTCTCAGGCTTTGCGCAAGATTACCGGTTCCATTAAACAGGCAAACTGTCTGGTTATTTTTATTAACCAGATCCGTATGAAGATTGGTGTTATGTTCGGGAATCCGGAGACAACAACAGGCGGGAATGCCCTGAAGTTTTATTCATCTGTGCGTCTGGATATTCGCCGGATAGGGGCCGTAAAAAGTGGCGATGAAATCATCGGTAATGAAACTCGTGTCAAGGTCGTGAAAAACAAGGTGTCTCCGCCGTTCCGTCAGGCTGAATTCCAGATTTTGTATGGCCATGGAATCTACCATATGGGGGAAGTGATTGATCTGGGCGTGAAGCAGAAGTTGATTGACAAAGCCGGTGCCTGGTATGCCTATAACGGATCTAAGATTGGTCAGGGTAAAGCAAATGCAGCTAAATATCTGGAGGATAACCCTAAGGTAGCTGCTGAAATCGAAGGGCTGATTCGTCATGCTTTGCTGGGTACTGATAAACCTGAACAAGAAAAACAGGATATGAAAGTGCCGGAAAGTGTGGAGACAAAAGGCAAAAAAACACTGAAAAAAGAAGTAGGCCCGATGGCATAACACCTGTCGGATGGCTCAATATAATGGATGAATGAAGGTTTTCATGTCTGACAAAATGGAAACGGCAGAGTACCCGGAAGTAAGGCGTTCTGCCATGAATTATCTGGCGGCTCGGGAACATGCATTTGCTGAGTTGAAAACTAAGTTGATCCGTCGTTATCCGTCATCATTGGTTGAAACCGTGTTGACGGATTTACAGCAGGAATCTCTGTTGAGCGATGAACGTTATGCCGAGATGTTGGTGCGTAGTCGGATGCAGAGAGGATACGGTCCTGTTCGGCTAAAGATGGAGCTTGCGCAGAAAGGTATTCGTGATGTATTGGCAGAAACGGCTTTGTCGTCTGTAGATGATTGGTATGAGCAGGCCGTGCGGGTGCGTGAGAAAAAGTTTGGTACCAGCTTTCCGGTGGATCAAAAAGAAAAAGCACGGCAATACCGTTTTATGGCTCAGCGTGGCTTTACTTCCGACCAGATCAGTTATGCAATGTCTCATTGCGTAGAATAGTTCGGGTTGTATTGACTGATTGCATCTCTTTATATATATCGAAGGAATGCTTTCCGTCTTTTTTTGCTTAATTCTTCCTGAAATCCATTAAAATAAAAACTGGGGGAAAACAGTGAAACGGCTAAAGATTACAAGGTAGGCCGGCTGCGCAGCGACTTTTAGACTGTGCCAAACGTAGTTTTTCTGCTAATCATCAATCTTTCTTTTTCTGTGATGTGTGTATTTGTGAGACGACAGGGCTTTCGCGTTCGGTAACTCCTTCTGGCAATCAGGGCAGGTTTTTTTTCCTGTGTGATAGTGATTTTTATGAGACGACAGAGCTTTCGCGTTCGGTAACTCCTTCTGGCAATCAGGGCAGGTTTTTTTTCCTGTATGCGCTTCCCTTTTGTGATTCCATAGGACTTTCAAGTTCGGCAATTCCTTCTGGCAAGCAGGGCAGGTTTGTTTTCCGGTGTGGTATTGATTTTTGTGATTCGACAAGGTTTTCGCGTTGGGCAATTCCTTTTGGCAATCAGGGCAGATTTTTTTTCCTGTGTGATAGTAATTTTTGTGAGTCGATAGGGCTTTCGCGTTCGGCAATTCCTTCTGGCAAGCAGGGCAAGTTTGTTTTCCTATGTGATATCGACTTTTGTGATACGACAGAGC